>Ga0302324_100001130_pt1 | contig 65758 bp, 55 predicted proteins | sample Palsa_T0_1_FD_201949 | JGI IMG/M metagenome (GOLD analysis project Ga0302324, IMG submission 201949) | Peat permafrost microbial communities from Stordalen Mire near Abisko, Sweden - Palsa_T0_1 | ecosystem: Environmental > Terrestrial > Soil > Palsa > Peat permafrost | place: Sweden: Abisko...
ACGACGGGGACGCTGGAGACGGGCAATGACGGGAATTATTACTACAAGTCCGCGGCGACGAGTATGGCCATGAATTTTCAGCCGACGAGGCAGTCGCCGGTGGTGAATGCGGGAGAGAATCTGGGCACGGCGTATGAGATCGACATCAACGGGATCAATCAGAACGGTTATGGGAGCGGGTGGGAGATTGGGGCGCATGCGTTTATTGGCGATTCTGAGTACGGAGTTGCGGGATCGGGGGCGAGTTCGCATTTTGTGATTGGGACGCCCGCGGGTGCGATGGGACTTCCGGCCTTGCCGCAAACCTGGGTGGATAACAATGAGGCGACGGACGGGCTGGTGTACGCTGCGCCGCAATACGAGTTGCAGCTTGGGACCGGAGGGGGAACGTGGATCGTGGGGCCTCCATCGGGATGCACGTTCACACCGGCAAATTACACCGCGAACCCTACGGGGCTTGCGGATGCAGTGAGCGATATGGAGGCGTGCCGCACGGCCTCTGGCGGGAGCACGGGATTCTATCTGGACGTGCCTGCCGGCGTGTATGCGTTCAGCAATGGCGGGGGCAATGGGCTGGTCTTGCCGCAGACGAATTCAGTGCCATCGTCGGCGTTCATTGTTTTGCGCTCGACCATGGACGCGTTCCTGCCCAATGGACAGACTGTCTGCGCTCATGGGATTCAGGACAATGTTCCGACTTCGACCGACATCGGAATGGACAATCCCGACTGCACCGGCGGGAATATGTACTTTGAGTTGGGACCGACGCAGACGCTACCCGACAACGGTACAGGAACAGGAAGCCATTGTGTGAGCGTCAGCATGTCGGAGACTACCGCAACGTTCACTCTGACGGGAGGAACGAATTGTGCTTCGACATTTCCAACTACGAGCTTCACGGTTGGGCAGATCGTTATGGGCACAAGCTTTACGCCGAACACTTACGACAACCGCTGGCAGATTCTCTCGATTAATAACGCGGCGAGTCCGCCCATGTTGACGGCGCAGGCCTGCCCGTATTCTTCGGCGGGAGCAACGATGTCGAGTTGCGTGACTGGGCTTGGAGCGTCGAGCACGTCGGGCGGCCTGAACGCCGACAACATCATCACCGGGCACTACACGCTGTCGGCCTCGACGAAAACCCTAATTCCGGTCACGAGCGCAATGGTGACGGCGGGGATCCCGATAGAGGTTCCGCTCGGAAACGGCTACGTCTCACCTGCGGGGTGCGATGCGACGGGAAAGACCTGCGTTTCGGGCTACTACATTGTGGACACGGGCAGCTCGCAGGAAGTTGTGCAAGCGGTCAGCGGGCCCAATCAACTTGGGCTATACGCGACGTTCGCCAAGACTCATACCTTCGGGGTTTCTGTTTCGCTCTGTGTGTCGAACTGTACAAGCGGCACGCCGGTGCCGTGCAACGCCACGACTGGCTGCAGCTACACGCTGGCGAACAACCAAGCGATCAACACAGCGAGCTATGACGACCTGCAGCATATGTGGTGGGTCACGAATACGGGCGGCGGTCCGATCACGGCATGCTCGCCGGATGGAACGTCATCGACTTCGTCTCCGCCTGCCTGCGGCGGAACTACAACCATCGGACCCGACCACTGGATGATCGAAGACGCGCGGTTCTCCGGTCCCATCGGCGCAAACATCCTGACCGATGACATCGCGATTGTGCGGCAGGGATCGGAAACGGCGCAGTCGCAACTTTCCAGTCACATCCACTTCCGGAAAGTTGGAGCGATCGACGACTGGACCTCTCTTTTCACGGGGTCGAATTCGGTGAGCGCCGGCGTGGCGTTGGCGTGTGTTTATTGCTCTCTGGTCGATTCGCAGGTAAGCCAGATTATGGAGCCGGGCGTAGAGCATCACGCGATTTCCGACGATGGGACGAGTTCCAAGTTTTCGCACGACTGGCTGGAGGGGGGATCGAGCGGACTGTTCTCCGGCGGATTCTCCGGGCAGTATGGGTTTGGCTCGAATGCGGCGTTTTCTGCGACTTATGTTCCGTTCTGCGACATTGAAGAACGGCGGATTCACTTTACTTATCCGTTCGCGTGGCTGGGAGAGAACAACGTCAACATCAACTTCAATCCCAACCTCAGTTTGAGCTCGGGCTGGTCGCGCGTCCGCAAGATGGCGCAGGAGAGCAAAGTAGGCTGCCGCATCGTCGAGGCCGGGAACGTTTATGAGAATACCGATCCGAGCGGGGGAAACTATACCCAGGCGCGGGGATACAACATCCGCAATCGTTCGGGTGGGCTGAACGGAAGCTGGTACGACGTCCAGATCAACAATGTTTTTTCCGCGGACAATATCTACCGGCACGCCTGTAACGGGATTGAGATGACGCGTTCGGATGAGTCGGGGGGCAACGGCGGCGGGACATCTTATCCGCCCAACGCGATGTACCTGGACAATCTGCTGGGTTACGACATCAGCAGCGGGCAAGCGACGACGCATCCATATTGCTCGGGTGAGACGGACAGCTATGGCCTGCAGTTGGATTCCGGGCAGAACTCGGGCTGGACAGGAACGTTGACGGTGAACTCGGCAGGTTCGGCTACGTTCGTGGCGACTTCGGACAATTACACGAACATTTTGGTGGGAGGATCGAGCGGCACGCTGACGACGGGAACTTCCTGCGCCGGCGGCACATCGGCGACGATCTGCTCACCTTCGGCCACGGAGGAATTTAGTGACTGCTCCACTGGCGCTTCCGGCTGCCTCTCGAATTCGGCGAACTGGTGGACGGGGAACGCGAGCGTCATCGTCAACGGCACCAGCTACGGCATTAACTCCTGCACGTCGGCCACTGTGTGCACGATCAGCGGAGGCACCTTGTCGGCAGGGACCGGAGTGAGTTACTCCGCCGTTCCGCTGGGCAAGGAGGCTTTCGATATGAGCGTGGGCGATCCGGCGCCGATCTACGGCTGTTCGGGAGCGCTCGCTGGAGCTAACACGCCGACGATCACATATTCCGGTGAGAGCTTTCCGACGCTGGGATACGCCGTTACTTCTGCCTCCGCGGCATGGAACGGGAACACGGGATTCTCGACCAGTAATGTGAGCGTCAACATTATCGGGGACTTCTCTGGATTTACGTTGGGGACCAGCGATTCCACGTGCGAAACGACGAACCTTCAGTCTTCTCCGCAGCGGGTGACCGTCAACCATGTGGATGTGATCACGAATAACAACCACGGCATTGGAAACGCGACGAACGTGAGCAGCGGTTTGGCGCATGGTGCCGGCCCGAACCTGATGATTCAGGGAGCAATTATTAACAGCATTCTGTTCGGCGGGTGGTCGATTCCGGCATCGAGCGATGGGTGCGGAACGATTGGATTCATGGCCGACGAAACCACTCTGACCAACGTACCGATGGTGTGGCCGGGCGAGACTGCCAGCAATTATTCAGGATGCTACGAGAACAACAATCCGAACTTCCAGGTGGGGCCGAGCTACACCACATCGCAGTTTCCGACGGCCGCGACGATGTGCAGCTATTGGGCGGGGAGCGCGGCGTGTACGAGCGGAACACAGAATATCAACGTGGCGGACTATCACGTATTTGAGCAGGCGAGCGGCAGTCCGTATGGGGCGGGCGGGGCAAACGACGCGGCGGATGGATTGCAGCAAGGGCCGAACATTCCGGCGATCGATACGGCGATGACGGCGAACATCTTTGCGTGCCCTTATGGATGCGCGTTTGCCGCACCGTATGCCGATGTGATGTTTGCGGGATCGGCGCTTCTGCCGTTCACGGCAGGCATCGATTACAACAATGTATTTCCGACAGCGCCGCATCAGATTGGGCGGCTATGGGACTACACGACGGAGTGGCCGTACCTTAACACGTGCACGAATGGGACGAACGTATGCGCGGCAACGGCGACCACGTTTACCTGGACGAATCTGGATAGCCGACTGCAGACGATGGCACAGAATGGTGTGCCTTACATGCAGATGCCGCTGGCGCGGACGCCGAATTTTGCCAGTTCGAATCCGAGCGACACGAACTGCAACGATTACGTTTTCGGGGGTCTACAGGCGAGCCAGTTACCGGGGCAATGCGATCCGCCGAGCGATCTGAACACGAATGGGACAGGCGCGAATTTGTACTGGCGGAATTGGGCGGCGGCGCTGGCCACGCATGTGAACCAGGCCGGTTATGTGACGGGAACGGGAGCGTGGGCGGCGGGCGGGGCGAGTTGTCCGGGATCCTCTGCATGCCCGCACGCACGGCTGTTGATTTATGAGACGTGGAACGAGCCGGACGACGTGCAGTTCTTTACCGGCTCGTACGATCAGCTCATTCGCATGGAGCAGGACTTGTACTGCATCGTGAAGGGCGGGGCATTCACGATCACAGCGACGGGTGAGACGTGCGCGCAGGTGCAGGCGACGGTGACGAGCGTGACGTTGACGGCGCCGGTGGACCCGATGGCATGGGTGGTGATGCCTTCGTATCATGGCGGGACGACGGCGATGGCGCAGGCGTTTCTGTATTGCACGGGGAGTGGCGTGGGGTCACAAAGCTGCCACGGTGGAGGAGCGGCCGAGAGCGATGCGGTGAACTTCCACCTGAAGGCGGGTTGCAGTTCCGGGGTTTGCGGCACCAGCCCAACGATGGAAGCGCAACTGGATTCGTGGGTTTCTGCGATCCAGGGAATTTTGCAGCCGACGGAACTGGCGAAGCCGTTGTTTAACACCGAGGGTGGATTCAATGGATTGGGCTGGCTCGCGCCCTACACCGATGCCAACATGCAGGCGTCGTTTGTGGGGCGCGATTACATTTACGAACTGCAAAAGAAGATCAGCAATCACATCTGGTACGACTGGGCGTCGGGTAATAACGGCTTGGGGTCGACGGCAGCGAATACCGCCTATGGAGCGATCGAAGGATGGCTGGCGGGGGCGCAGTTTGGCGGGTGTGTGACTTCGGCTCCGGGAACCGCGGGGAGCGGGCTTTACACCTACAGTTGCACGCTGACGCTGGCGAATGGAACGCAAGCGCTGGCGATCTGGGATAACTCGCAGACTTGCACGCCGTGCACGACGACGAACCAGAATGTGCCGGCGCAGTATACGAATTTTCTGACGCCGTCTGGCGGGGCGCTGACGCCAATTGTCGGCAGAGTGGTTGCGGTGGGGATTGAGCCGATGTTGCTGTTGGCGGGGACGGCGTAGGGGCGGCGGTTTCTGGGGCTAAAGCCCTTTCGATTTTTCGGGCTTTACGCGGCGCTGAAGCGCCGCTCTTCCACGGGGTGGTGGGTTTCGGTGTTTATCGAGGACGTTTTCCCAAAGTCATCCGTGGTCAGGCGGCTCAGCTTCGCCTTCGCGGGACAGCCGAGGCGGCTGTCCCCACATGGGCGGTGGTGGCCCCGGCATATACGAATCGAAGAACCAGGATCGAAGAATGAGGGGACGATGCAGTATCGAGTAAAACAAATCGCAAGGACTGCGCGAGTGGCAATGGTGTACAAGAATTTCGCGCTGAACCGGAATGTGTCGCACGTAGGGCTGGGAGTCTCGGCGCTGCAGAACCAGCGAGCGCTGCGAACAGCGGGATACATGGCGGAAGTGAGGGCGCTGGGCAGCGGAGAGGAACTGCGGCAAGTGCTCGAGGAGGACCGGCAGACGGCTGCTTTGGCGCATCATGTGCCGCTTACGCATGTGGTGGTGTCGGCGCCGTGGATTGCGACGAAGGAACTGGCGGAGATGGCGTACCGGCATCCGGATGTGGAGCTTGCGGTGTTGTCGCATTCGAATGTGGGGTTCCTGCAGGCGGATCCGCAGGCGATTGCGTTGCTGCGCGAGGGCGCGGACCTGGAGCGGGCGCTGCCGAATTTTCATATTGGGGCGAACTCGGCAAGTTTGCGGAACTGGTGGCAGGCGGCGTATCAGACGCCAATGCTGCTGTTGCCCAATATGTATCCGTTTGAGGCGCTGCGAAGCCGGCGAATGTGGAGCGGAGGGACGCTGCGGATTGGATGCTTTTGCGCGATTCGTCCCTACAAGAATGTATTGACGGCTGCGGCAGCGGCGCTGGAAGTGAGTGTGCGGCTGCGGGCTCCGGACCTGGAGTTCTGGATTTCGGGGGGGCGGACGGAGGGTGGAGGGACGATACCGGAGGCGATTCATCAGATGTATGCGAGGGTGCCGCGGGCGAAGGTGGTGGCGAATCATTGGGAGAGCTGGCCGCGGTTTCGGGAGACTGTGGGGTCGATGGATTTGCTGATGCAGCCGTCGTACACGGAGACGTTCAACATGGTGACGGCGGATGGGATTGCGCGCGGCGTGCCGTCGGTGGTGAGCGAGGCGATTGCCTGGGCTCCGAAAAACTGGAAAGCGGCGACGGATGAAGCGCGGGACATGGCGGATCGGGCAGTGGCGCTGCTGCATGATCCGACGGCGATTGAGCAGGGCATGGACGCGCTGACGGCGAACAACGAAGCGGCGTTGCGGGAGTGGAAGAAGTTTGTGGCGCTGCGGGTTTAGAGAATAGGGACCAGGGGTCAGGGGCTAGGGGCTAAATTCCAGGAAGAGCTGATCGTGGAGTGCGTGATTCAACTTGGATCGCGCCAGGGCGGGAGTGTGTGAACAGGGTCGAAAAAGAAACGGAGGAATGATTATGGAAAAGAGAAGTTGGGGACGGGTGGCGTTGGCAGCGGTGTTGAGCATGACGATGATTGCGTCGGGATGCTCGACGAATTGGATTGGGGAGTCGGAAGAGATTGTGGCGGCGCTGATTCCGGCGGCGACGAACATTGTGACGCTGGCGGCGGTGATGGAGGGGAAAACGGTTTCGACTGCGGACGTGCAGGCGATTCAGAATGCAGGGACGCAGGCTGGGGCGGATTTGCAGCTGGTGCAGTCGCTGGTTGCGGCGTATGAGAAGGCGGACGCGACGGCGCAGCCGGGGATTTTGAATCAGATTGAAACGGCGATCACCACGGTGCAGAACAATCTGCAGGAACTGCTGCCGGCGCTACATATAACGGATGCGGCGACGCAGGCGAAGATTACGGCGGTGGTGGGGCTGGTGCTGTCGGAAGTGCAATCGCTGGCGGCGATTTTGCCGATTGTGAAGAACCAGGGGCTAGGGGTCAGGGGTCAGGGGATAGCAAGATCGACGATCGGGTTGGGGACGGCGCGGGCTCGGGTTCCGTTGTCGGCGGAGGAGTTTGTGGCTTCTTATAACGCTACGCTGGCGGCGAAGACGGGGAATGAGGAACTGGATCGGGCTACGGCGGGGTTGAAGATTCATTCGCATAACAAGGTGGAGCGTTGGGCTTCGGCGGGATTGCTGAAGTAGATCTGAATCAGGGGTTAGGGGTTAGGGATCAGGGGTTAGGGATCAGGGGTTAGGGATCAGGGGTTAGGGATCAGGGGTTAGGGATCAGGGGTTAGGGCGAACGACCTAGAGGCGCACAGAGGACGTCAACATCCCCACCCTGCCGCAGAGAACGCGGGAAGGGTGGGGCACCCGAATGGAGTGGCGATTATGTGGCGGGACGTGCAGTTGATTGAACAATTCGGGGCTTATCTGGATACCGATGCGGATGGGGAGAAGCTGCGGGACCGGCTGATCCGGCGGTTGCTGAAGATCCGGATGAGGAAGGGATGGCCGCGGTTCTGGGAAATGAACCGGGTGCAGAAGGAATATTCGGCAACCTGCAAGAAGCGGAACATTGTGCTGAAGGCGCGGCAGGTGGGGATCACGACTTATATCGCGGCACGATATTTTGTGCAGACGATCACGCGCCCGGGAACGCTGACGGTGCAGGTGGCGCACGACGACGACTCGGCGGAGGCGATTTTCCGGATTGTGCACCGGTTCTGGGAACATCTGCCCAGGGATTTGCAGAACGGGCCGCTGCTGAAGTCGCGGTCGAATGCGCGGCAGATGATCTTTCCGCGGCTGGACAGCGAGTATCGAGTGGAGTCGGCGGACAACAACGCGGGACGCGGAATGACGATCCACAACCTGCATTGTTCGGAAGTGTCGCGGTGGCCGCGGGGAGGCGATGAAACGCTGGCCTCGTTGCGCGCGGCGGTGGTGCCGCTGGGCGAGATTGCACTGGAGTCGACGCCGCGGGGAGCTTCCGGACTGTTTTATGAGGAGTGGATGAAGGCGGAGGAAAACGGATACACGAAACATTTTTATCCCTGGTGGTTCGAGCCGAGCTACAAGCTTGAGGTGATGGCGTCGAGGTTCAAGGCGCTGACGGAAGAAGAGTCCATGCTTGTGGAGCGAGAGGGGCTGAGCCGGGAACAAATTGCATGGCGGCGGAAGCAGTGGGTTTCGATGAAGGGGCAGGGTCCGCAGGAGTATGCGGAAGACGATGGTTCGTGTTTTCTGGCTTCGCAGGAATGCGTATTTGAGATGGAGGCGATCGAGCGGGCGTCGGCGCTGGCGGCGAAGGCGGTGGAGACGAAGGATAATGGCAGGCACCTGGTGTGGCTGCCGCCGCAGAAGGGGCGGGAATACATCATTGGAGTGGACACGGCGGGTGGAGGGAGCGATGGAGATTATGCGTGCGCGCAGGTGATCGAGAGAACGGTAGGATTGCAGTGCGCGGAGTTGCTTGGGCATTATCCTCCTTATGAATTCGCGCGCAGGCTGGCGGCGCTGGGACGCCGATATGAAAACGCTTTGCTCGCGGTGGAGAGGAATAATCATGGATACGGGGTGCTGGCACATCTGAAGGACTTGGGCTACGAGAATTTGTACGTACAAAACCGCCAGGAGGGGTGGCTGACGTCGGTGGTGTCGAGGCCGGCGATGATTGAGAATCTGGTGGCGGTGCTGACGGAGCAGGCGGAGTTGTTTCGCAGCCAGCGGCTGCTGCGGGAGATGAAGACATTTGTACGGCATCCCGATGGGCATGCGGCGGCGGCGGAGGGAGCGCATGACGATTGCGTAATGGCGATGGCGATTGCGCTCGGGGTGCGGCGGGAGGATGCGGGCAGGGTGCGGCGGAAGGGCGTGGAGGTGGCTAGTTTGCTGATGGGGTGAGATCGGAGCGGGGCTTCGGGCGTGTGGCATCAGGCATCTGTTGTCGGCTATTCGGCCTTGGCGGTCTGTTGACGAGTGGAGTACAGGTGGCTGTGGAAATGTTCGTTCGTCACAGACTCGGGAGCGTGGGTTGGAGTAGGATGGCGGCCTTTGAGAAGCACCCGGCGAAATGCATAGGTCCTTCGCTTCGCTCAAGATGACAAGTGTTTTTATGATGACTTGGGCCTTATGCGGTGCGTCTGTTGATACCGGCCGAGCGGTTGCGGCAAATTTGATTTGATTTGGTGGAAGCGGTCCAACACGTTCGGCGGATGCGGGGCGGAGCGCAGGGGCATTTAATGCGCTGCTCCGATGGGAACTATTACGTCGTAAAGTTCCGGAACAATCCGCAACATTTGCGGGTGCTGGCGAATGAGATGCTGGCGACGCGGTTGGCGGAGCGAGTGGGGCTGCCGGTACCGGTGACGGAAGCGGTGGGAGTGGATGAATGGCTGGTGGATCATACGCCAGAGTTGAGCATTCAGCTGGCGCACAATACGATCCGGTGCGAGGCGGGATTGCAGTTCGGGTCGCGCTATGTGGTGAGTCCGATGGAGGGGCAGGTTTGGGATTACATTCCGGTGGAGATGCTGCCACGGGTTCGGAACCTGGAAGCTTTTGCAGGAATGCTGGTGCTGGACAAATGGACTGGGAACGCGAATGGGCGGCAGGCGGCGTTTTGGCGGAAGTCGCGGGAGCGGTTGTATACGGCTTCGTTTATCGACCAGGGATATTGCTTTAACGCGGGGGAGTGGACGTTTCCGGATTATCCGCTGCGCGGGGTGTATGCGCGGAATGAAGTGTATGCCGGGGTGCGCGGGTGGGAATCGTTTGAGCCGTGGCTTTCGCGGATCGAGAAGATGGACGAAGGTGTGGTGTGGAGCGTGGTGAATGAGATTCCTCCGGAATGGTATGGCAGCGCGTGGGAGGAGTTGGAGAAGCTGGCTCGGGCGCTAATCGAGCGGCGGGACCTGGTGCGCGGTTTGATTGAGATTTTTCGGATTTCGCCGCGGCGGCCGTTTGCGGGGTGGATTGAGCAGTAGATGACTGAGAAGAGGAAATTCGAGTATCACCTGCTGCGCTGCGTTCCGAACGCGGTTCGGGGCGAGGGTGTGAACATCGGGCTGGTGATGATGGAGGTTGGCGGCGATGGCGGCGGATTCGCCGGCGTGCACTTCACCAAGGATTGGCGGCGGGCGTTATGCATGTATCCGGAGACGGATGTGGAGATGCTGGAGTCATTCGGAAGAGAGCTGACGCAGGGGTTGGCGGATGCGCAGAAACGCGCGCTGATGCTGCGAGAAATGCTGGAGAACTATTCCAACATGCTGCAACTTTCGGAGGCGCGGCAGTGGGCGACGGAGAATCCGGAGAAGGATTTGCGGCAACTGGCGGCGGAGCTGGTGGAAGCGCCGCGATTCGGGTTGGCGGAGGCGGAGCGATCGCCGAGGATGGTGGGCAGGAAGTGGATTCACTCGGAGATGGGCAGGACGTTTCGGGCGGCGGGAGTTTGGAACTTTTTGCTGAAGGAATTGCCGGCCGCTCCGTACACGAATCAGGCGGACGATTTCACGTTTGATTTTGCATACGCGGCGGGTGGGGAAGTGAAGTTGTTTCATGCCGTGTCATTGGCGGAGCGGCTGAAAGAGGCGGAGTTGTTTGCGTTCCGAGTGGCGAAGATTGGTCCGGCGATGGCGAGGATGCGGGGGGAGACGCCCAGGTTCACGGCGGTGGTTGAGGATGGGTACAACGTTGGGGATTCGGGGGTGGCTGCTGTTGTGGCGTTGATGAAGGGCGAGGAAATTCGGGTGGCTGAGATGCGGGAGATGGCGGGGATTGCGGAGCGGGCGCGGGTGGAGTTGCGGGCGTGATTGCGGGCGCACAGAAATGCGTCGGCCCTTCTCCTTCGGCAGGCTCGTGGTCAGGATGACAGCAGGTTAATCGAATAGCGGCTCCGCTGCGGCGGGGCCTTCTTGTTTAGGACTTAGAAGCTTTCACCACAGAGGACACAGAGGAACACAGAGAAGTTCAAACCTTCGGGACCGGCCGAGAGATGCCGGCGCTGCGAGAGAAATCATCATGAAAATTACAGACGTGGTACGCGGCGCTTGGCGCCGGGTGGCGGGAGTGTCTTTGAATTCGGCGGCGAGTGGGCTGTCGGATGCGCGGTTGGCGAAGATGCGGCGGACTTCGGCGCTGCCGTCGATCTTTGACTCGTATGGTCCGCTCAACGATGCGATGCCGAAGCCGACTCCGTATAACTTGCGGCGGTTTTCGGAGACGCCGATTGCGCGGCGGGCGATCAACTGCATCAAGGACCGGATTGCGGGGATGCGGTGGACGGTGCAGGCGCGTCCGGGGTATTCGCTGGAGGCGATTCCGAATGGCGCGCTGCGGGCGCGGTTGCTGACGGACAACTTTAACGCGCCGAATCCGGATGACTCGTTTCGGTCGTTTGCCGAGCAGGTGTTGGAAGACATTACCGTTGGTGGGTATGGGGCGATTGAGGTGCAGAGGAATCCGGGGTGGGAGTTTCCTTCCGGTTTCGATCTCTCCACAGAGGACACAGAGGTGCATGGAGGAAGTCAAAATCCCCACCCCTTCGACAAGTTCAGGGCAGGCTCTGCCGCAAAAAGCGCGACAAGGATGGGGCAACCTGGTGCATTGAATTTGCCTTTGGTGATGTGGCCGGTGGATGGGGCTTCGATACGGATCAATTTGGAGTGGGACGGGTCGCCGAGCGGGCAGCGGTATATGCAGATCAGCGACTCGAACAACACACAGATCAAGCTGGATGACGATGAACTGATTTATATCCGGCTGAATCCGCGGACGCATACTCCGTTTGGGCTGGGGCGATTGGAAGTGGCGTTTGAAACCATCAACGCTTTCCTGGGGGCGCATCGTTACGCATCGCGATTGGCTTCGAACAGCGTGGTGCAGTATGCGCTGTGGTTGCAGGATTTGACGCCGGAGCATCATGAGCGGTTGATCCGGTGGTGGCAGGACGAGATTGAGGGCACGGGAAAGGTGCCCATCCTATCGGCCGAAAGCAAACCCGAGGTGCTGAGGTTCGGTGGAGGCACCGATGCAGACTTGCGACTGCAGTGGCAGGAATTCCTGCTGCGAGTCGTCGCCTCGGCTTTCGACCTTCCTCCGTTTTACCTCGGGGTGGAGCGTGACGTGAATCGCTCCACCGCGGAGGAATACAGCGACCTGGCGTTCCGGCAGGCGATTGTGCCGACGGCTCGGTTGTTTGCGGAGTCGCTGACCCGGGATGCGATTGCGAAGAAGCTGGGATGGAGGGATTTGGAGTTTGCGTTTGCGGAGTTGGAGACGACCGATCCGCTGGAGGAGGCGCAGATTCAGCAGATCCTGCTACAGAACGGGGTGTTGACGGTGAATGAGGTGAGGAGAATGCGGGGGTTGGGCGCGATGGAAAGCTCTCAGCCGCCATCTGTGAGCGGTCCGCAAAACCTTTAACCACAGAGGACACCGAGGGGCACAGAGAAACACAAGGTCCTTCGAATACGCGGACGAGCCTTACGCTCGTTTGCTTGCGGGGCAGACGAATGCGTCCGCCCCTACATGTTTGGTGAGGAGACGGGAATGATTGAAGTGGAAAGTATGGCGGTGGAGATGCCGGTGGTGGAGGGGCATCCGAACCGGGCGGCATTTCGGGGAGTATTGACGTTGGTCGATGTACCGTCGCAGCGGGCGCCATCGGGGGCGAGCCGGCATCGGGTGGTGCTGACGCGGAAAGCGGCGGAGGCGGCGTTGCCCTCGTTGATGGGGATGGGGCTGGATTATTCGCCGCTGTTTGATGGACATGATGTACGGCGGAAAGTCGGGATCATCACGAGTGCGGATGTCGTAGGACAAAATCTGGAAGTTGGCGGGTATCTGTACGCGAAGGATTTTCCAGAGATTGAGCAGGAGGTGGCGCGGTTTGGGCGCAAGCCGCTTGAAGTGGCCGCGCAGAATCATGAGTCGCTGGCCATGCATGGGGTATCGGCGGTGGTGAGCGAGGGGGCACGGCTGAGGGCTTCACTGGCGTTCGCGGTGGAGCGGTTGCGGGAATTGACGACCGGAGTGCGGAAAGCGCCGAGTCCGCCGGTCGTGGTGCGAGCGGAAGCGAGCGGAACCGGCGGGACGGGGCTCGGTATGTCGTTTGAAGTGACGCGGGTGATGGTGGCCGACAGGCGGTCGCGGATCTGGATGTTGACCGAAGTCATGTTTACGGGAGCGGCGATTTTGCGGAAGGATCGGGCGGCGTTTCAGGATACGTGGATTGAGCTGGTCCCGAGTCCTTAGTCGCGAGTCCCTAGCAGAGACTCTTCACCACAGAGGGCACAGAGGAACACCGAGGAGCACAGAGGAACGCTGAGAAACACAGAGGATTACGGCGGTACGAATCTGACAAGGAGATGAACATGAATGAGGAGACGGTGCAGCAGATGACGGCGGTGGCGGATCGGCTGGCGAATACGGTCGAGGCGCTGGATCGCGTGTTGGGACGACTGGATGCGCAGCATGAAGCGCTGAATGCAAAGGTCGACCGGATTGTGGCGTCGGTGGATGAGCGGGGGTCTTATGACTCGGCATCGGGCGACGTGCGACAACTTCAGCGACGGGTGGCGGATCTGGAGAAATCGAACAACGATTTGAAAGCGCAGGCAGCGCGGCTGACGCGGAAGACGCTGCCTCCGATGGTGTCGGCGATCCTGGCGAAGAGCGAGGATGCCGGAGAGAAACTCGACCGGGCGGTTCTCGACAAGACGCTGCAGAGTTTGAGCGTGGAGCAGCGGATTGCGGTCAAGGCGGAGTTGGCTAAGGCTGGGGTGATCGAGTAAGCAGTTCTCAGCTCTTAGTTTTTAGTTTTGGTGATCAGTGAGGGGGCGCGACTTGGTCGCGCTTTTTTGTTGACGAACAGAGTGCAGTGCAGAGAGTTCACCACAGAGGGCACAGAGGGAAGGCAGCGCAGGGTCCCTTGAGTGGGCTCGGGATTATCGTTTCGAATTCGCGGGACAAATCACGAAGAGGAGAAAACATGCAGGGACAATTTGTGGATTTGATGGCGGCGGCAGACTACCTTGGGCCGGGCGCGGTGGAAATCAACCGGTACCAGACGGAGATTTTCGACATCGTGCGGCGACGAGGGATCTTCGGACAACGGTTGAAGCAGGTGCCGGCGACGGGACATCCGTCACGGTTTTTTGAGGAGACAGCGATTGCGGCGCCATCGGCGGCGCAGGCGTTTGTGGATCCGCGAAACATTGCGCCGACGGTGCAAGCTCCGACGCGGGTTGAGTTGTCGGTGCCGCTGAAGGCGCTGGTATCGCAGATCAACTACAACCTGTTCGACCTGGAAGTAACGTCGCAGCAGAGCCAGTTTGCGTACTTGCAGGCGAAAGACCTGGCGGACACGATCGACGGACTGCTGCGCACGCACGACGTGGCGCTGTGGAACGGAACGGATACGTCGCTCAGCGCGCCGACTACGCCGCAGTATTTCGGCATCATCGGACAAATCGAGGCGGGCGGGAATTCGGTGACCGTGGCGAAGAGCAGCGGGAACATCGTGCAAACGTTCAGAACCACGGTGGCGGCGATGGTGGCGAATGCTTCGTATCAGGTGCGGCCGACAGCCATTTATGCCAACCCGATGTTGCTGGATCTGATCGACCAGGAAATGAAGGCGGAGTTCAACGTGGTGCTGAACACGGTGGAGATCACGGGCGGATTCCGAGTGAAGGCGCTGTCGACGCAGGCGGGCGATCTGCCGCTGATTCCGGAGTGGGCGTTGGGATACACGGGAACGATTGGATCGGGAGCGACGCTGCCGGCGTACATCGTGACCGAGGATCTGATCGAGTATCACTGGCTGACCGATCCGAATCCGCGGGTGTTCAAGTTGGGACTGCCCTCGGCGTTGACGCAACAGATGGTGGTGGTGAAGTTCGGGGCTCCGGTGGTGAAGGGGGCGAACTTCGCGCATTACGAAGTGAAGGTGACGGACTAAGAAAACAGTTCTCAGTTCTCGGTTCTCAGTTCTCAGTTGTGTCTTCTTTCGAAGGGAGGCAAACGAGTCTGAGACCGAGAACTGAAAACTGGGAAGCGAGAAATCATCATGGTTTATTTGGAAACTGCGGAGTATGCGGGGTTCGGATTGGATGCGACGACGGATCCGTCGTGGGTAGTGGCGGCGTCGGCGATCATCGATGCGCACTGCCGGCGGATGACGCTGGGAGTGAATCAGTATGAAGAGCGGCTGAAGCTGCCGCCGGAATTGAACACGGTGCGGTTGAGTTATTTGCCGATGGTGACGGTGGCGCCGGCGACGACGCCCATCGTGACGTTGCAGGGCAGATATGGAATTCCGCGGCGCGGCGAATGGCCGTTTCCGGAGCTGAGTCTGGAGTTTGCGCTGGTGTTCGCGTTGCCGGGCATGTGGACCGTGATTGATCCGACGACGATCGACATCTGGACAGACGCGGGCGAGTTGACGTTTCCGGTGAATGCGCTGGGGCTGTTCTTCAATGAAGTCGATGTGGTGTACAACGCGGGGCTGCAGACGATTCCAGACAAAGTAAAGGTGGCATGCGCGCAGATTGTGAAGAACGCGCAGGCGACTCCAGCACTGAATGTGAAATCGGGAACGATCGACAAACTGCGGCTGGATTATTTCGGCGCCACGCTGGTGGATGACACGGTGCGCAATTTGCTGGAACAGTTTGTGGCTCGGAAGACGGGTTAGTGCAGGGGCTAGGGGCTAGGGGATAGAGGTTAGAAAACCCCGGTTAGTGCAGGGGCTCGGGACTAATAGAGATCGGCGGTAAGGGAGGGGTTATGGGATCGGGAGTATCGGGCACGGGAATGCGGAGAGCGGCGGATGCTTTGTTGCAGGCGTTGGGCAAGGACACGATCACGCTGCTTTTGCCGGCGACTGCCACGGCGGGGGATGCGGCGGGATTGTTGGGCCTGGTGGATCCGGGAGTGCAGGAAGTGATTATTTGTCCGGTGCTGGTGACGGAATTGCCGACTACGAATTTGGGGCCGCGACGGAAGATTGAGTTCACGATGTCGGCGTCGGCGATTGCGTGTCAGTTGAGCACGCTGGGAATGGCGACTGCGGATGATTTGTTCAAAGCGGCACTGGGGATCAGCTACGGCTGCAGTTTGTTTCATGTGGAGACCGTGGCACCGGACAGCTATGCGGGGACGGTTTGTTTTTACGTGGTGACGGCGGTGGAGTAGAGGCGGGCGTCAGGCGTCGGGCGTCAGAAAAACCATTTACCACAGAGGGCACAGAGTCACACAGAGGAACTTCAAAAGCCCCATCCTCCGCAAAGAACGCAGGAAGGGTGGGGCAACCATAGGAATATTTATGCAATTTGCGAAAGATAGTTTTTTTCTGGCTTTGCAGCAGAGGTTGGCGGGGTTGAATCCGGCACGGACGGTTACGGTGAATGGAACGACGGTGCCGGCGGTGGTGGTGGTAGAGAATCTGCCGCCGTCGTCGGCGGAGCCGCAACCGAATGCGTTTTACATCGAGTGGGGCGAGGCGGATGTGATTGAGGGGCATGCGGGCTGCGGTCCATTGATGAGCCTGGATGTGGTGATCTCGTACTACTCGCTTGGATCGGTGCAGAGCATGGTGGATCGAGGGCGATTGCTGGCGCAGTTGGATGATGAATTGCTTGGCATCTGCCAGCCTCCGAATACGGAGAAGTTCGATTACACGCAGTCGCCGGCCGCGGACCTGGGAACGCGCGTGTTCTGGGGGCAACCTTCGTTTGGGGAAGGCAGAGGCGCGGGATTGTATTGGGGGCAGACGTCGTTTCCGGAGCGGATCAAGAGCGGCGAGACGGACCAGGCGGAGAGCCAGCAGGATGCGCGCGTGGAGAGAAAAGCGCGGTTGACGATGTACTTCTTTTCGGAGGTGACGCTGTCATGAGTACGACTCCGTTGCGGGCGGCGATGGTGCCGGTGAGCCGGCAGATGCGGGTGTATTTTGCGCCGGTGAACCGGACGAGCGAAACGCCGACAATTTTCGATCCTGGGCAGAGCGGAATGTTCGCTTTGGCCGCGCCTCCGGCGCCGTGGGTGGATTTGGGATGGGTGGAGAATTTCGCGCGGGCGTATGACACACCCACCGACGGAGTGCGGTCGGGGGCGAGAACTATTTCCACGACGCAGTTTCGCGGGCCATTGGAAGCGACAGTGGAATTCGATTTTGTGCAGTGGGGGAAGTTGCAGATGGCATTGGCATGTGGGTCGGAGCACATGAATGTGCTGGCGCCGGCGTCGGGGAGTGCGTCGCCGGCGCCCTCCGGAGGGACGCCTGCTGCGGCAGTGGCGCTCGAAACGGGATCCACGGCGAGCCAGCTGATTTTTGGAAGCGGTGCCGTGAGCGGGTTTCCAGTGGGATGCCTGGTGGCGGTGGACTTGGACTATGAGGAACAGATCGGCTATGTGGGATCGGGCATTGCGGCGGCGTATGTGAGCAGTGCGGCGGCGGTGAATTCGGATGCGAACTATGTGCGGCGAGTGACGTTCAACGTGGGGCGGGTTGCCGAAGTCACATCGACGTCGGTGTTGCTGGCGCAGCCGCTGTTGGGTGGAGCGCCGGCCGCGGGAGCGTCAGCGCAGGTGGTGGTGGCGTTTGTGGATCGGGAGGGCGGATCGTTTTTTCAGGAATGGTCGGCGTTGTTTGTGGCGGAGGAAGAATCGGGGGGACGAGTTTGCTTTTACTATCCGCGGTTGAGTCCGAACCCAGGGGCGGGGTCGGCGGGGATGGAGTGGGCAGTCAGCGCAGCGCAGGCCACGAGTTCGGGAGGGTCGGGCGGAAGTTTGGGCGCGACGAAGAGCGTGAAGAACTCGGGAAGTTTTCGGCGAGAGGACTTGGGAGCGATTCAGCGTTCGCTTGCCGCGATTGCATTGCGGGCGTCGTTTGTGGCGTTGCCGTATACCGATCCGAATGATGGACAGACGGTGTTGTGCTATCGGAGTTACTTTCCGGCGGGGATGGCGGCGGTCTACTGAGTCGGCGGTCGTTAGTCGTTAGCCGTTAGTCGTTAGCCGTCAGTCTCAGGCGTCGGGTGTCAGGGAAAAAGCTCACCACAGAGGGCACAGAGGGACAAAAAGGAAAATCGCCAGCTCTGGCAAAACCGGCTAGAAGCGCGGGATCTTTATGAAACTTACGATTGACAATTTGCAGGGGTTGGGGCCGGTGGATTACACGGCTACGGTAGACGGAACGGTTGCGGCCGGAATCGAGAGGGCGATTAATCAGCCTTCGTCGTTGCGGGTGAGTGTGCTGGCGAATGTGCCGGGATTTGCGGCGCCGTTGATTGGGGCGCGCGTGACGCTGGCTAAGACGAATGGGACGTTTGTGTTTACGGGATACCTGACGCAGGCGCCGCAAATGGAATATCTGGGCTGGGGCGAAGGGGTTCCGGTTTACCGGTACGACCTGGTCGCGGAGAGCGACGAGGCGCTGCTGGACCTGAAGGCGCTGCCGACGCGGGCTCCGTTTATCGAGAGGACGGCGGGATCGGCACTGATTCAGCTGGCGCAGGATTTGATGCCGGGTGGATTCGGTACGAGCGCGGTGCAGGGTGTGGGTACGCTAGCGGTGTACGAGGTGAATCCGCAGCAAAAGTTTTCGTATCACGCGGGGCAGATTGCGCTGGCCTCGCGAGGAAGTTACCGGACGCTGAACGGGGCGCTGGTGCTGGCTCCGGTGGGAGCGGCCAGCTATGCGTTGAATGAAAGTGACGCGAACTTTACTCCGGCGGGATTGAAGTTGGCGAGTCCGAATCTGATGGTGAACGACGTGACGGTGATCGGCGAGGACGAACCCCAAGCTTATGTGCGCGACTACTTTGTGGGCGATGGATTGACGCTGCGGTTTTATTTGTCGCAGACGCCCTTTGGGCAGACTAAGGCGGAGCTGATCGATGAAGAGTATCTGGGGCCGGGATTGGATCCGACGACGTGGGTGGTGAACGATCCGTCATCGGCGATTTCAGTGGCGGCGCAGACGCTGCAGGTGAGTGGAGGAACGGGCACGGATGGGCAGACGACGGTCGAATTTATTGAACAGATCGAAATGGGCGGGGCGCTGGAGTTGCAGCATGGCGATGTGAGTTTTTCGGCGGCATCGCAGGGAGTGATTGGGGGATTGTATGCGGGAGCGGTATCGGCGGCGGGGTGCCTGGCGGGATTTCGAGTCACGCCGAACGGAACGGGGTCGAACATACAGGCGTTGATCAGCGGGGCGGTGACTGGGACAGTGGTGGCGACGACCGCGGGTCATCGCTATGTGCTGACGACGTACTTGTATTCGATGGAAGTGTATCGAGCGGAGGAGACGTTTCATTCGTCGGTGCATCCGGCGGGGAGCGGGTGGGGCGGAGCGGCGGTTGCCGCGGACGTGCACGTGGTGTTGGAGCTTCAGGATATTAATCCGACGAATCTGGCGACGCTGGTTGCGCCGGCAACGGTGTTATATGACGGCGTGATTACGAATGCTCCGGGGTTCTGCACTTACGCGCTGGTGGATTCGTTCAATTTGGAGTGCAGCATTGCGTACACCTATGCGGCGCACATTTCTTTAGCGGCGGTGCAAACGGCGCTGCCGGACGCGAGTTATGTGACGCAGCTGGTGGGTCCGGTTTCGGATGGAGCGGAATGCGAGATTTCGAGCTCGACGACGCTGGATTTCTTTCCCGAGTATGTGCCGGCTCTGAACACGCTGATCGTGGTGAGCTACCGGGGATCGGGGCGGGCGGCGGCGGAAGTGATGAACAGTGCGGAGATTGCGGCGCTGGCGAATGGCACCGACAACGGAGTGCGGGGCACGGTGCGGTCGATGAAGGTTCCGAGCGCGCGTACGCAGGTGGATTGTGAAAACGCGGCACTGGCGATTCTGGACGATGCGGGCGGAACGGCGTGGATCGGGACCTATGAAACGTGGAGCGACTTTCTGCCGGGCGCGGCGGCTGATGTGTTTCCGGGAGATGCGCTGGCGGTGGACGTTCCCTCACGGAATGCGGAGTTCACGGCGGTTGTGAGGAAGGTGAGGATCGACCTGGTGGATGCGGCGGATGACCGGGGGATGTACACCATCGAATTCGCGAACGATCTGGCGGGACCGCTGGCGATGCAGGCGGAAGCGACGGGAACGACGATTCCGCTCGAGGATTTGCCGCCACGGCAGGCGACCACGCAGGTGGGTTCGTACTACGTGGCGAATTTGACGGCGGCGCAGATCACGGCGGTGAGTTCGACAACGGTGTCGGTGGATGCGGGGTTGACGCCGGCCAGCGGGTGGGGGATTGAAGTTAGGGCCCACGATTACGGCTGGGGCGTAGCCAATGACCGGAATCTGCTGGGGCGGTTCAGCAGCGAGACGTTCAGCCTGGCGCGGCTGGCGGAGACCGAGGACTACTACCTGCGGATGTATGACAATTCGTCGCCGCCGAAATATTCGCGATACTCAGCCGCGTTGCATGTGGATTATCCGTTGTAGGGATTATCGGCAAGTCAAAAGCTACGCCACAGAGGACACAGAGGGGCACAGAGGACTTCGAGGGCGATTGAGGAGTATGCGTTGTGATCGTCCGCCTTAGTTTTGGAGAATTGGAATGGGAATTACAGAAAGAGATATGCAGGCACTGCGGTTGATTGAAGGGGACTTTCAGCGAGAGATGCTGGAAAAACTGGCGCGGCTGGAAGCCAAGATGGACATGCTGGCCGGAAACGGACAGCCGGGAAGAATGACGATCGCGGAGACCCGCATTTTGGTGCTGGAGCGCAATGATGTCCGGCGCACGGTGATTGAGAGGCTGGTGAATGCGGCGATCGCGATGTCGGTGAGCGCGGCGATCGCACTGCAAGGGCACTGGTTGAAGTAGGGGGCGTCGGGCTTCAGGCGTCTGGTTCAGAAATCTACAACAAACTAATCTGCAACAAACAATCTACGACAAACAAGGAGAACAAATTATGACTGTGACACCGAGCACTACGATTATCACCAACTTGAAGGGCTTGTCTGCGCCCACTGCCAATACCATTGCGGATTCAACGGCGGCGGGAATGGACGTGAGCGGCATGCTGGCCTTGTCACTGACGAAAGCCTATGAGCTGAAGGCATGCCTGAATCTGATTGTGGAACATACCGATTCGGCGGACCCGAACTTGACCACGCTGGACGACGTGCTGGCGAGTCTGGTTTAGGGACTGTCGGCAGAATCCGGCGGTCTTCGATTCAACGGACAGCTTTTTCTGCGGTGTGAGCAGGCTGAGGGGGCTGTCCCCAAATATGTTACGGAGGCGGATATGAATTTCTTGAATCAGTTGTTGCGGGGGATTGCGTATGTTCCGGCGCTGGTGAGCGGAATCGAGAGTTTGTTTGGCAGCAGGTCAGGGACGCAGAAGAAAGATGCGGCGATGTCGTTCCTGGAAAGCGCACTCAACACCGTGGATGCTGTGGCTGCGCAGGACATCGTCGATCCGGACAAATTTAAGGACGGGGTTTCGAAGATTATTGACGGGACGGTGGAATGCTTGAACGCTTCCAGCTGGGCGAAGGGCAGCGGTCAGCCTTCAGCCGTCAGCCATCAGTAACAATTACGTTCACCACAGAGGGCACAGAGGGGCACTGAGGAAGTCACAGAGGAAGTCACAGAGGAAGTCGCAGTCCCCATCCTAGCCGCAGAGAACGCGGCAAGGATGGGGCACGCATTATAAAAGGGCGCCCCTTTCGGAGTAGGCTGCGGTTGTTCTGTGAGAAGCAGACAACCAAAAGCGCAACGAGAGGAGAACCCTGATGAACAGTGTGAGGTATGTGGGAATGGATGTCCACCGGGACACGATTTCGGTGGCGGTGCTGGACGAGAGTGGGCGGCTGATGATGCAGTCGGTGTTGGCGACGCGGGCGGGAGCGATTCTGGATTTTATTCATGGGGTGCGAGGCGCGCTGCACGTGACCTTCGAGGAGGGGACGCACTCGGCCTGGCTTTATGACGTGCTGGTGCGGCGGGTGGAGAAGCTGGTGGTGTGCGATCCGCGGAAGAATGCGTTGTTAAAGTCGGGCAGCAAGAGCGACGCGATCGACGCGCGCAAGCTGGCGGAGTTGTTGCGGGCGGGGATGCTGTCGCCGGTGTATCACGGGGAGACGAGTGCGCTGGAAGTGCAGCAGATGGCGCGCAGCTACACCCAGTTGACCGAAGATACGACGCGAGTGATGGCGCGGTTGAAGGCGGTGTTTCGCGGCCAGGCGGTGAGTTGCGTGGGCAAGAAGCTGTATGGGAAGCGGCATCGCGACGAGTATCTGGCGCAGTTGAGCGGCGGGTTGCGGCGTCGGGCCGAGCATTTGTATCGGGAACTGGACGCGCTGCAACCGCTGCGGCATGAGGTGAGGCGGGAGCTGATGGCGGAGTGCCGGCGGGTGGCCCAGGCTCTTGATCTAGTCGTCAGCAGCGATATTGAGGGTGCCCCATCCTTGGCGGGTGGCCCAGCCTTTGGTTCCCTCCGCTTCGTATTTGAAACGGGGGTGCCCCGCTCTTGCGTTTTTTGCAAGGGCGGGTACGATGCTGCCGACATTGTGAGATTCGTGCAGCACGGCTTTGAATTCATAGCGCAAAGGCCAAGCGATATATGTCCGTGGTACCCACCCTTGCAAAGAACATGGGGGCACCCTCAGTCGTGGTGGTGTCAAGAAAATCGAAAGCCTGGGCCGCCCGCCCAGTTGCCAAATAATAATCGAACTTCCAAGCTATAATCATGCCGCTTGGCCATAGACGGGCTTACAAACAATGTCAGCGTCGTTGCCTATTCTTCGTGAACGCAGGTTGCAAAAGGCCGCCACGGGTGCCACATTCGCTTTGCTGCTTGCTGGTGTACTTATGCTTACCGGCTGCGGCGGAGGCGGAGCCAGCGGGAGCGGTTCCACTTCACAGGCTGATGAGATAACCGTGTCGGCTCCTGACGAGCGAGTAGACTTGGAAGCGCTCAAGCGACCAAGGCTCGGAGGAAAGGAGCCGAGCGATGACGATTATAGGGTGTGATTTGCACACGCGCTACCAGCAGATTGCGATGTTGGACACGGATACAGGAGAGCTGGTGGAGCGGCGACTGGAGCACGAGAACGGTGAGGCGCGGGCGTTTTACTCTGGGCTGCAGGGAAGGGTGCGGGTGGGGATCGAAGCCACCGGACACACGCACTGGTTCGAGGCCATGCTGGCGGAATTTGGTCACGAGCCGTGGACGGGAGATGCGGCCAAGATTCGCGCGTCGGTGATTCGAAGGGCGGGTACGATCCTGCCAATACAACGCGTCTTTCCCTCCGGATAAAACCTGTCGCGCAGGCGTTAGTGGTACCCACCCTTTCGCAAACACCGCGAAAGGATGGGGGCACCCACGGTGTTGGCGATACCAGCGAGATCAAAAGTCTGGCGCGCCTACTTCCACACCTCGTACATTGCATCCAGCAGCGGCTGGTGCTGGCCGTCGTAGTCTGCGCTTAGTTCCCAGGTGAAGACGCCGCCGAAGCCTCGGGTCTTTACGTAGTGGATTTTATTTTTCGTGGAATCTACGCCGTCGTAGGTGATCAATCCGGGAATCGTTGAGTTGGTCAGGTAGGGAGATTCGGCGGCGCTGTCGTATTGCTCGGTCCATCCCAGCTTGTTGATGCGCTGCTCGATGTAGGTGCCGTAGTTCCAGGAATAGCTGGCGCAGGTTGCGCAGGAGGTCCAGAGAGTGTCGACGCCATCCCACTCGTAGCCGTAAAAGTTTGTGCCGATGTTGAGCTTGGAAATCGGTACGGCGTAGTCGTATTCGTAGAGGTCCATGCTGGTCTTTACGCTGCCTGCCTGCTGCGGATCTGCGGGGTCCTGGAATAGCGGCGAGACCAGCCCGGTCGCGCCCGACCAGGTTCCGTAATAGTCGTAGGTCATCACGTTCATGAAGTCGACGATGGGGGCGAGCGCGGGAATGTCGAGGCCCTCGCCGTAGTTCAGAGGGTCGGCGGTGACGGCCATCGAAATCAGCCACGGAGACGGCAGAGCGTTGCGCAATTCCTGCATCAGAGTGGTGCAGTCCTGGCGGTTGGGCGGGTTGGGGACTTCCCAGTCGATGTCGACTCCGTCGTAGCCGTAGGTGGCGAGGAAGTCTTGCACGTTGGCAACGAAGGCCTGGCGTGTCGTTTCCGACGCGGCCATGCGATTGAAAAGACCTCCTTGAATGCCGTCGCCGCCGCCGATGGAAACCAGCACCTTCACGCCCGCTTGGTGAGCGCGGGTGATGAGGTCAGGCTCGATCATGCCGGCAGGAATGAAGATGGTGCCATCGGCTGCGGGAGTGAGCCCGAGAAAGGCGTGGGCGATGTGGGTGATCTTGGCGTAGGGGATCTGGGCGGCGGTGTAGGGCGGGATCTGGTACTTTCCCCACTCGGGATAGTAGCCGAGGAGGCGGGGCCGATCGCTGCTCGGCCGATCACTGGTCGATTGTGCGGTCGCGGACAGGGTCGCGATCAGAACTAGAAAGATTGCTACGAGAGAGCGGGAAATCGGGCTGTGGGAGATGGCATGCATGGCGGACCTCGTTGGATGCTTTTAGTCTCTGGCGAAACGGCGGGCAACCCGGCGCTGTGGTTGTGATTCTACCATTGGGGCGCGGGGACGGTTCGCGGGGTCCCGGCACCTGAGCGTGCGATGGGGGAAAAACGTATACACTCATTCTCAATGAACCCTGTTGTGGCTTGGCGGACGTTTTTCCTGACGATTGTGGTGTTCGTGTTCGCGGACTTACCGGTCACGTACGCGCAGCAGCCGGGGCAGAGCGCGTCTCCCACCCAGGCTCCGGCGGCGCAGCAGCCGTCTAATCCTGCTCCCAGCAGTTCGGCTCCGTCCAATCCTGCCCCGCAAAATCCTGCGCAGCCCAGTGGAACGCCGCCGAATCCTGGGCCGCCGAAAGACGATTTTAAAATCACGCCGCGCGAGGCGCAGGAGCTTTTTCATTCCATCGACGAAATTCTGGAGTTCGACAGCAAAGAGACTGGGCTGCCGATTAAACACGAAGTCAAGCGCAGGCTGGCGAATCGCGACGAGGTGGTTTCGTACCTCACCAAGCACATGAACGACGAAGACACCAAGCGCTTGCGGCGGTCGGAGCTGGTGCTGAAGAAGTTTGGGTTGCTGCCGCACGACTTCAACCTGGAAACATTTCTGGTGGCGCTGCTGCGCGAACAAGTGGCGGGCTATTACGATCCGAAAACGAAAACCGTCAACCTGCTCGATTGGGTTCCGATGGAGGAGCAGGAGCCGGTGATTGCGCACGAACTCACGCACGCGCTGCAGGATCAGACCGTCAACATGGAGAAGTGGATGAAGAAGGGAGATCGCGATCTCGCCGAGATTCATCACGACCCTACGCCGCAGGATATTGTGGACGACGAGATCGATGACGTGCGCGAGGCGGTGATCGAAGGCCAGGCGCAGGCCATGATGTTTCAGTATGCGATCGCGCCCACGCATCATTCGATTGTGGATGCGCCTTCGCTGGTCGATGCCATGGAAGAAGAGACCATGACCGGCGACGCGGATACGAAAGTGTTCAACGCAGCGCCCATTTTCATGAAGGAGTCGCTGACGTTTCCCTACAGTTATGGGATGGAGTTCGTGATTAAGTTGCTGCGCGCCGGGGGCAAGGAAAAGGCTTTTGCCGGGCTGTTGAAGAATCCGCCGGTGACCACGCGGCAGATCATGCAGCCGGAAACTTATTTATCGGGGGAAAAGATCGATCCGATTCCGGTGGTCGATTTCAAGCGCGATTTCGCGGGATATCAGAAGTTCGACATCGGGGCGATGGGCGAGTTCGACGTGGCGGTGCTGATCGAACAATATGCAGGCAAGCCGGAGTCGAAGAAGATGTATCCCGCATGGCGCGGGGGATATTATTTTGCGGTGAAGTCGAAAGCCGAAAGCAAAGCCGAAAGCAAAGCGACCGACTCGACGGGGCCGCTGGGGTTGCTGTATGTGTCACGCTGGGCGAGCGACGACGCAGCGGCGGAGTTTGCGGAGATTTATGCGGAGTCGTTGAAACGGCGCTACAAGAAAGCTGAGGAGACTGGGGCTGCGGCGGTTTCAGTTCCGGAAAAACCAGAGTCCGCCAAAGCTGACCCAGCAAACCCCGATGCGGCGGAGGACGACGCCGCCAAAGATAAGAATGATCAGGCTAAGGTGACCGGGAGGCTGCGCGGCCGCCATGTCTGGACCACCGACGAAGGCGCGGTCGTGATTGAGGAACACGGCGATACGGTGGTGGTCAGCGAAAGTCTTGACGCGGCTACGACTGCGATGGTCGACAAGGAAGTATTCGGGCCGCTGGCCGCCGTGAAGTAAAGCCCGTGCCGCTGGTCCTCGGGCGCTCACCTCTGGCAGAAAAATCCCCACGCCCACGGTGTTGCATAGGGAGATCCTTCGCTCCGCCTGAAGAACGGCTGCACTCAGGATGACGTCGAACAAAGGTCGTTCACCCACGCATCCGATATAATCGCGGGTTTGGCTTGCGCATGCGCAGGCCGCGAGGATTGATGCCACAGGCGGAAATTGGAATCATTGGCGGCAGCGGGTTGTACAGCATGCCGGGGCTGACCAAGGTCAGGGAAGTGCGGGTGAAGACGCCGTTTGGCGCACCTTCTGACGCGTATGTGTGCGGAATGCTCGAAGGCCGCAAGGTTGCATTCCTGGCGCGGCACGGACGCGGGCACCGGTTGATGCCGAGCGAACTGAATTTCCGCGCCAACATTCATGGCTTCAAACAGCTTGGGGTCGAGCGCATCGTTTCCATTTCTGCCGTGGGATCGCTGAAGGAAGAGCACAAGCCGCTGGACTTCGTGATCCCCGACCAGTTCTTCGACCGCACGCGTCATCGCGTGGATACGTTTTTCGGCGGCGGCGTTGTCGTGCACATTGCGTTTGCCGATCCGGTTTGTGGAGAGTTGGCCGGCATTGTCGCCGGCGTTTGCGACAAGGCAGGAGTGACCGGAAAACGCGGCGGAACTTACCTTTGCATGGAGGGTCCGCAGTTTTCGACGAAGGCGGAATCGAATGTGTATCGCAGCCTGGGCATGGACGTGATTGGCATGACCAATCTGCAGGAGGCGAAGTTGGCTCGCGAGGCAGAGTTGTGCTACGTCACCGTCGCGATGGTTACGGATTACGATTGCTGGCATCCGCATCACGACTCGGTGACGGTCGATCAGATTCTGGCGGTGTTGGGGAAAAATGCGGAGAACGCGGCAAAGGTGTTGCGCGAAACTGTCGCCGCCATGCCGAAGAATCGAGGCTGCAAATGCGGATCGGCGCTGGCGCACGCGATTCTGACGGATCGCGAGAAGATTCCTGCGGCGACGAAGAAGAAGCTGAAGCTGATTATTGGGAAGTATGTGAAGAACAGGGGCTAGTGGCTAAGGGTTAGGGGCAGTAGGAAAGTCTTGCATTCTGACTACTACTCACCTACCACTGACCATCAAACGTCCGCCCAAGGAGCGATTTCTTTCTCATGAGTATTTTGGTAGTTGGTTCGGTTGCATACGATGACGTTACTTCGCCTTCGGGGAACGTGAAAAACGTTCTGGCCGGCGCCGCTACCTACTTCTCGCTGGCGGCCAGCTACTTCACGAAGGTTCGCGTTGTCGGCGTTGTGGGCGAAGACTTCGGCCCGGAGCAAGAAAAGGTTTTTCTCGACCATGGCATCGACATTCGCGGCATCGAGCGCGCTGCGGGCAAGACCTTCCGTTGGGGAGGCACGTACACCGACAATCTCAACGAAGCGAAAACCGACTTTACCCACCTCAACGTCTTCGAATCGTTTCAGCCGCAGATTCCTAAGGAATACGAAGACACGGACTTTCTTTTTCTCGCTAACATTCAGCCCACGCTGCAGGCCGAGGTTCGCCGCAAGATGAGTGCGGTGCGCCTGACCGGTTGCGACACTATGAACTACTGGATCAAAGGCACGCCCGGCGAACTGGCCGAGACTCTGAAGCTGGTCGACATTCTTCTGATCAACGATACCGAAGCCAAAATGCTGGCACACGAGACCAATCTTCCGCGGGCCGCGCAGAAAGTGCTGGCCATGGGGCCGAAGGCGCTGGTGATCAAGCACGGCGAATATGGCGCGACCATCTTTTTCCGCGAAGGCGCGTTCGGATTCGGCAGCCATCCTTTTCGCGCGCCGGCTCTGCCGATTGAAGAAGTAACAGACCCGACCGGAGCGGGGGATTCGTTTGCCGGCGGATTCATGGGCTACATCGCTTCGCAAAAGGAATTGACCCGTGAGGTTCTCAAGCGCGCGCTTTTTTATGGCGGTGTGATGGGATCGTTTGCCGTGGAGCGCTTCGGCCCGGAGCGCCTGCGATCGCTCACTCGCGAGGAAATCGATGCGAGGTTTCAGGTATTTCGCGAACTGACGCACCTGGAGTGAGGCATTTGGCGGCAGCCGCTACGCTGTCGACCGCGCTTTTCGGGTCGAACGAGGTTAGGCCCACAAGGCGTTCTTGGACGAGATCCTTCGCTCCGCCTGAAGAACGGCTACGCCCAGGATGACATCGAGCTGGGTATCCGAATATGAAACACTCGTAAGCCAGAAATGCCGAAAGCCAAACCTAGCGCTCCGTCTTCCTCTTGGGATTCCGAACTCCGGCTGCTGGCCTGGCTCGCGACCTGCGTTTCCGTCATTGCGTTTTTGTTCTATTACAAGCGCGGCGAAGTCCTGCTTTATGGCGATGCCGTGGCCCACATCAACATTGCGCGCCGAGTGTTCGACTCGAAAACGCCCGGTTTGCTGCAACTGGGCACGGTGTGGCTTCCACTGCCGCACCTGTTGATGATTCCGTTTGTGATCTCGGGCGAAATGTGGAGGCGGGGAGCAGGTGGTTCGATTCCGTCGATGGCCGGGTACGTGTTTGCGGTGATTGGAATGTTTCGGCTGACCCGTGCCGCTCTGGCGCGAGGCACGGATTCCGACGGCGCTGCGCACATTGCCGCGTGGACGGCTGCGGTGATTTTCGCGGCGAATCCGAATTTGATTTACATGCAGTCGACGGCGATGGGCGAGGTGCTGTATCTGGCTTTGTTCATCTGGGCGGTGGTGTTTTTCGTTGAATGGCAGCGCGGCAATACGAAAGCCCGAACCAGATGCGGCTTGTGCCTGGCGGGCGCATGCCTGACGCGTTATGACGGATGGTTTCTGGCTGCGGCGATGGCCGCCGTCGTGATCGTTCGCGCAATTTTCTACCGCGAGGGAGGGGGGGAGCCGCGGGGGCGCAAACACGCGCACGAATCCAAGCAGGCTGCAGGTCGCGGAAGCGGCATGCTCCGGTTTGTTCTAGTCTTTGTTTTGTTGGCGGGCGCGGCGCCGGTGCTGTGGCTGGCTTACAACGGAATCGTCTATGGCAATCCGCTCGAGTTTGAGAATGGTCCTTACTCGGCCCAGGCCATCGAACGCAAAACGCAGGTGGAGGAAAGTCCGGTGCATCGAAGTCCGGACCATCCGGGAAGCGGCAATCCGTTATTGGCGGGGATGTATTTCGTCAAGTCGGCCGAAGGCAACATGGCTGATAACCAATGGTTGGGGCGCGGCTGGATCCTGATCGCATTGGGGGCCGTGGTTGCAGCGGCCTTCGCCCTCCGCGGCAAGCAAGAATCCGGCCCCGTCGTTTGGCCGCTGCTTTTTCTGTTTGTCCCGCTATTGTTTTATGCCTTGTCGATCGCGTATGGCGGCGTTCCCATTTTTATTCCGAATTGGTGGCCTTTCAGTTACTACAACGTGCGTTACGGATTGCAACTGGTTCCCGCGTTCGCTATGGCCGCCGCGATTCTGGTTTATCTGGCAATCCGCTCACAGGCGTTCGATCGCCGCCTGCGAATGGCGTGCGGCTTTGGCGTTGTTGCAGTTGTCGTCGCCGGTTACGTCTCGATCTGGCGGGATGTTCCTATCTGCCTGAAAGAGGCGCAGGTGAATATGCACTCGCGCACGCAACTGGAAAGGGAGCTGGCACAGTGGATCGAGAAGCTTCCTGCCGATTCCACGCTGTTGATGTACCTGGGCGATCACGTGGGCGCGGTCGAGCGGGCCGGCCTTCCGTTGCGCCACACGATTAACGAAGGCAACCATCGCGTCTGGAAGCAGCCGGCCGATCTCGATGGCTTGTGGGAGCGGGCGCTTGCCAATCCTGCGCAATACGCAGATTTTGTTCTCGCCTTTGAGGGCGATCCCGTCTGGCAGGCGGTGCACGAAAGGCATTTGGATGAAGTGGTCGAGATTCGCGTCACCGGACAGGCGCGCGCCGTCCTCTATCGCGCGCGGTAACCAGCCCGGTTAACGCAGGGCGACCGAGACTGAGTGATAAAATCCGGCCATTGGAGACTGTTTAGCGCGGTTGGTACGCGGCGCAGGCCTTTCATGTACTGGCACCCACTCATCGAAAAGATGCACAACGAGATGGCGAGCGGTTTTGTCGCCGGCTCGATGACTCGGCTGCTGTTGGCGGCGATTCTGGGCGGCCTCATCGGCCTGGAGCGGCAACTCAAACACCGCGCTGCCGGTCTGCGCACGAATATGTTTATCTGTTTCGGCGCGGCGCTGTTCACCTTGTTGTCGCGCGCGCTGGCGGGCGAACCTTCCGATGCGGCGCGAATCGCGGCGCAGATTATTCCCGGCATCGGATTCATCGGGGCTGGTTCGATCCTGCACCTGCGGGGTCTGACTTCCGGCATAACCACGGCGGCTACGATTTTCGTGGTTGCTTCGGTCGGCATGGCGGCCGGCGGCGGACTCTATGTGACCGCGATGTTTGCCACCGCACTGGTGCTGGTGGCTCTGTTCACGCTTGGCCACGTGGAGGAAACTTTTAATCTCAAGATGCTGATGTCGAATTTCGAAGTGACTGGCCCCAGCGCCGAACAGATCAGCAAGGAGGTGACTCGCATTCTGGAAAGTCATCATCGCCTGATGCAAAACGTGTGCAGCGCGAGCACCGGGGAACATACGCGGCTGCAGTTTGACGTGGAGGGTTGCTCGCGGGAACGGCGGGAATTGCTGCAGAAGCTAAAGGCGTCGTCCGTGCTGCGCAGCGCGACTTATCTCGGTATCGTGGAGCGCGAGTGACTCCCGCCGTCATCCCCTTTGAGAAGATGCCCTTTGTAAAGATGAGCGCCTGCGGAAACGATTTCTTGCTGATCGACGCTGCCCTGGCGCCGCAGGATATTGCCGGTTTCACCCGCCGCATCTGCGACCGGCATGAAGGTGTGGGTGCCGATGGCGTGGAGTGGATGTCGGCCCACGCTGACGCCGACCTTGAGATTCGTCTGATTAATGCGGACGGCTCGCCGGCGGAAATTTCCGGCAACGGCACGCGCTGTGTTGCCGCGTATGTTTGCTCCACCCAGGGAAAAGAACGGGTATCTATTCGTACCGGGGCGGGGGTGAAGGTCTGCACGCTGACTGGGCGCAGCGGTTCGGCCTGCGAATTTGAAATGGACATGGGGCAGCCAGCAGTCGATAAGGAACTCATCGTCAGCACTCCTTCGGGCGCACATTTCTCTGGAATTCCGGTGTCGATGGGGAATCCGCATTATGTGATCTTTTTTTCGGAGTTCCGGGTTTCGGAGTTCCCGGCCGATTGGCTGCTGCGGGCTGCGGAGATTCAGCAGTCGTCTCAGTTTCCCGAGGGAGTAAACGTCGAGTTCGTGATGATGGAAGGCAAGCACGACTTGCAGGCGCGATTTTTCGAGCGTGGCGCTGGGGAAACGAAATCTTCCGGGACGGGCTCGTGCGCCTGTGCGGTTGCGGCCATCGCGACGGGCCGCGCGGAATCGCCGGTTCGCGTGCATGCTCCCGGAGGTGCGCAGACCGTCCGCAGCGAGGACGATCACATTTTCTTGCGGGGATCGGCGCAATTTGTGTGCCGGGGAGAATTCTTTTTGAGCTGAGGTTCGACCCTGAAGGTTCGCTCATGTGTTCCCGAATATGCCGGCGCCAACTCTTAAACCCGTCAGACCTCCCGCTCTGCGTTCCGGCGATGTGGTGGGCATTGTCGCGCCTGCCAGCAACGTGAACGCTGCCGATCTGGAAGCCGGTCGCGAAGCCTTGCGGCGCGCGGGATATTCTCCGTTCTATTTCGATTCGATTCTTGAGCGTGAACTTTACTTTGCCGGTTCGCTGGAACGCCGGGCGCGCGAGTTGGAGGAAATGTTCGCGCGCGATGAGGTTCGCGCCATCGTCTGCGCCCGGGGAGGATATGGGGCGAACTACCTGCTCGAAAGGCTTGACCTGAGCCGCATCCAGGCGCATCCCACAATTTTCGTTGGCTACAGCGATGTCACGAGCCTGATGACTTATATCACCGACTCCACCGGTCTGATCACTTTCCATGGCCCGATGGCGGCCAAAGATTGGGCGCATGCCGGAGGCGTGGATTTCGCGTCCTGGAAGGCTGCTCTGTCGCAAACAGCTCCGTGGAATGTGCCGTTGAATTCGGGCGCTATCGGCTTGGTGGAGGGTGAAGCGGAAGGCATTCTTTACGGCGGATGCCTCTCCATTCTGGTGGCGTCGCTGGGCACACCGTTTGAGATTCATACCGACGACAAGATTTTGTTTCTCGAAGATTTTGCAGAAAAGCCGTATCAGATCGACCGCATGCTGATGCAATTGAAGTTGGCTGGGCACCTGCACCGCGTGCGCGGCTTGGTTTTCGGCGAGATGCTGGATTGCGTGCAGACCGCGAATCAGGAATACACTCTGCAGGAAGTTGTGACGCGCGTTGTGGGTGATCTGGGCGTGCCGGTTGCGTTTGGAGTTCGGTCGGGACACGTCAGCGCGGGCAACATTACTCTGCCGTTCGGAGTGCGGGCGCGGCTTAGCGTGCGTGGGGGCGGAGTGGGGTTGGGGATTCTGGAGGCGGCAGTTAGTTAGCAATGGTTGATTCTTGATTGTTGATTGAAGAACCGGCCTTCAGGCCCGTGAGGTTTTCATTCAACTATCAACAATCAAGAATCAACAATGCAGCTCAAACATATCCATCTGATCGGCATCTGCGGCACTGCCATGGCGTCGCTGGCCGGAATGCTTAAGCAGCGCGGGTTCCGCGTGACCGGCTCTGACGCTGCGGCTTATCCGCCGATGTCCGACTTTCTGCGCGAGCTCGACATTCCGGTGGCGCAGCCTTTCGACATCAAGAACCTGGAGCCTCGTCCGGATCTGATTGTTATCGGCAATGCCATTTCGCGCGGCAACGTTGAGCTCGAGCACGTTCTCGATCAGCGCATCCCGTTCTGCTCGTTGCCGCAACTGCTGCATGACGAGTTCCTGCGCGGCAGGGAAGTGTTGGTCGTCGCGGGCACGCACGGCAAGACGACAACCACTTCCATGCTGTCGTGGATCTTTCGCAGCGCCGGCCTCGATCCCTCGTTTCTGATTGGCGGGATCGCCGAAAATTTTGGCTCCAGCTTTCATCTCGGATCGGGCCAGCACTTCATCCTCGAAGGCGACGAGTACGACACCGCCTTTTTCGATAAGGGACCGAAGTTTCTGCATTACTTTCCTGACTCCGTCATTTTGACCTCGGTGGAATTTGACCACGCCGATATTTACAAGGATCTCGATGCCGTCGAGACTGCGTTCAAACGGCTGGTGAATCTGATTCCAGGCCGCGGGAGATTAATTGCCTTCGACTCGGGAGAAAGCGTGGAGCGCTCCATCGCGAAAGCATTTTGCCCAGTTCAGCGCTATGGATCGAAGACCGACGGCGGATTTCGAATTGCAAATCTCAAGTTCGAACCCGACCGAACGCATTGGTCGGTCACGCTCAACGGCGAGCCGTGGGCTGACCTCGCGATGCCGATGGCGGGCGAGTACAACGCGTGGAACGCCACGGCCGCTGCGGCGATGGCCCATGCTTGTGGCATTTCGATTCCCGAGATCAGGAAAGCGCTCGAAACATTCAAGAGCGTGAAGCGTCGCCTGGAAGTGAAGGCGCAGGTCAACGGCATCACCATCATCGACGATTTTGCGCATCATCCAACCGCGATTGCGGGAACGCTGAAAGCGCTGCGCGGCCGCTATCCGGGAGCGCGCTTGTGGGCAATTCTGGAGCCGCGATCGAACACGCTGCGCCGCCGCGTTCTGCAGAGCGATCTGGCGCACAGCCTGGCGCAGGCCGATGAAATTGTGGTGGCCGGCGTGTTCCGTTCAGAAGCGATTGCGGAGAACGAGCGCCTGGGATTGCCGGCGCTGGCTGCGGAAATCGCGCAGAACGGCCGCCGGACAAGGCTTTTCGCCGATGCCGACGCGATCGTAGCGGCCATCGCCCCCGAACTCCGCAGCGGAGACGTGGTGGCGATTCTTTCCAATGGCGGCTTTGGCGGCATTTATGAGAAACTCCCGGCGCGGCTGCGGGAATTATCGGAGAAACGATGAGACAGTTTTGGTTCCAGATTCGCTTCATTCTGCGACCGGCCTTTTGCCTGGTTGTAGCTCTCTCAACTGCAGCTGCCGGTCGAGTCCCGGACCCCAGCGCGGGCCCGGCCGTGGCCTACACCGTTTCTCTCGCCAATCCTGAGCAGCATCTAGTTGAAGTGCAAATCGCGCTGCCGCCCGGTCCCGCCGAGCGCGAACTGCAGTTGCCGGTGTGGTATGCGCTCTATCAGGTGCGCGACTTCGCCCAATATGTGAACTGGGTGCGCGCCAAAGATCAAGCCGGCAAAGCGCTCACCGTTCGCGAACTCAACACCAGCCGCTGGCAAATTCTGGGCACGGCCAACGGAGCGATCGTGGATTATCAGGTCTATGCCGACTCTTCCGGCCCCTTCGGCGCGCAACTGAACCCGCATCACGCTTTTTTCAATCTGGCGGAAATCCTCATGTATCCCGTCGACGCGCGCAACGCGCCGGTCAGCCTGTTTTTCAGCCAACTGCCCAGCGAGTGGCACATTGCATCAGCCCTGCCCCCGCCCGATCTCAAATTTCATGCAGAAAATTATGACCGGCTGGTTGATTCTCCGGTCGAGATCGGCACGTTTCAGGAATCGGATTTTGACGAAGCCGGCGGCCATTATCGCGTGATCCTCGACGCCGATCCCGCCGATTACGACGCCACCAAAATCGTCGCCGACTTGCACAAGATCGTGGCCGCGGCCACCAGTTGGATGAACGATCGCCCCTTCGACACTTACACATTTTTCTATCACTTCCCGCAGGGGCCCGGCGGGGGCGGCATGGAGCACGCATACTCCACGGCCATTGAACTCAACGCACTAACCATCAAGTCAAGTCTTTATCCGCTCACGGCCGTTACGGCGCACGAATTTTTCCACCTGTGGAATGTGAAGCGCATCCGGCCGCGAACTCTGGAGCCGGTGGACTACACGAAGGAGAATTACACGCGGGCTTTGTGGTTCAGCGAAGGCGTGACCAGCACCGCGGAAGAAATCATCCAACTGCGCGCCGGACTGATCGACGAGAAACAGTTCCTGACAAGCCTCGGCAGTCAGATCACCGAACTGGAGGAGCGTCCGGCGCACCTCACGCAATCGGCCGAAGAGTCCAGCCTTGATTGCTGGCTCGAGGGCGACGGCTACTACCATCGCCCGGAGCGCAGCATTTCTTACTACAACAAAGGCGAACTGCTGGGCTTTATGCTCGACCTCGCGGTGCGGGATGCGAGCCACGGAAAAGCTTCGCTGCGCGAACTGCTGCAATGGATGAATCTCAATTACGCGCAGAAGAAACGCTTCTTCGACGATTCCAACGGCGTGCGCGAGGCTGCGGAAGCCGTCAGTCACGCGGACCTGAAGTCTTTCTTTGAACATTACGTTGCCGGCGTCGACGAGATTCCGTGGAACGACTTTCTGCGTTCGGTGGGACTGGGGGCAGAAGCCACTACCCAGAAGATTGCCGACCCGGGATTCATGGCGTCGCGCAACTTCGGCGGTCCGGCCACGGTGGTCTCAGTCACGTCCGGTGGAGAAGCCGAGCGCGCGGGGCTGCAGGTTGGCGATACGATCACCGAAGTGCAAGGCAAGCCGGCGAGCGAGGAATCACGCTACGCACTGCAAGCGCTGGCTCCGGGCGACACGCTCACGTTGAGAGTACGCAGCCGCCGCGGCAGCGAGAGGGAATTGAAGTGGAATGTGGGAGCGCGCGAAGAAGTCAGATACGATGTGAAGGATCTCGACGAGGTCACACCCGCGCAACGCGCCCGCCGCGCCGCCTGGCTGAAAGGCGAGGCGGAGTCGAGTTCGGCTGAGTCAGCGCCAGGCCCCGGAGCGCCGGGCAGATGATTCGCGCGCTGGTGATGTTCACCTTCTGGGCGGTGGCCGCGCCGCTGGCCGCTCTGATCGGCTTTCCCTGGACGTTTATCACCGGCGACGTTCGCTTCCTCTATCGCATGTTCACCTGGGGAGCTTACACCGGAGTGCGCTTGACCGGAGTGCGCGTCGAAACCGTCGGCCGCGATGGCTTCGACCACTCACGCGCTTACATCTTCATGACCAACCACGTCTCCAACCTTGATCCTCCGATTCAGATTGCGCTGATTCCGCGGCGTACATCGGTCATGGTGAAAAAAGAGTTGTTTCAATATCCCATCCTCGGCCGTGCCATGCGCATGGGATCGTTCGTGCCGGTCGATCGCGGCAATCGCGACGCCGGCATTGAAGCGGTTCACGATGCCAAAGAAGCTCTGGGGCAGGGAATCAACATGACGATTTACGTCGAAGGCAAGCGCTCATTCGACGGCAAGATGCTGCCGTTCAAGAAAGGCCCGTTTTATCTGGCGTCGGAGTGCGGCGTTCCCATTGTCCCGATGACGATTGTGGGCACTCATGAAGCCATGCCGAAAGGGCGGTTCGCGATCGAGCCGGGGCTGGTGAAAGTCATTTTCCACGCCCCCATCGAGCCTAAAGACTTTGGAGATCGTGACAATCTGATGGAGAAGGTTCGCGCCGTGATCGAAAGCGGATTGCCGGAGCCGTATCGGCAAGGAAGTACGGTTTCTATGCCGATGCCCACGAGTTGACCTTAATCTCCGCCTACGCCGAAGCCCATGATGGGAAGAATTTGCGGCTGGTTGCCTGCGTTGTCCACGATCTGGACGGCGTAGCCGTCCAGTTTCCCGGTGGATACAAGCCAGCTCACGGTTAGGCTGCAACTAACGCCTTCCGCCAGCGAGGACCCGCAGTTCGTGCTGAGCGTGAGCTTGGACTGCTCTTCTCCAAGCAGATCGAACGCGGAAATTAGCAGAATCGCGTTGCCCGTGTTAGTCATGCTGACGGTGCGCGACACGGTGGTGCCAACCTTCTGCTTGCCGAAATTAAAGTTGTGTGGAAAGAACTCCACCGCCGGTCCCGGCATGACCGGGCTCAATTCCGTCGAGGAAGCCATCACCACCTCGACAGGCGCTGGCGTTTGCGGACTGGCCGAATGCGACAAGGGAGCGGATTGGGCAATCAACGAGGTGCCGAGCAAAAGTACCAGGCAGGCGGTCTTCATCATGAGCGAACCTCAGGTTTGATTTGTTTACTTATTGGCCCAGGGAAGCGGTGAAATTGTGAATCGGTTGCGCTTAGAAATCAAGATGAAGGATTTTGCAGCCTGAGCAAGCGGAACAGCGGGACTGCCAAGGCCGCCGTCCCCACCTGAGTCGTGCCTATTTCTTTTTCTTCTTAGGCTTGTTCTTGTCAGGTTTGGCGGGCGCGGATTTGCGCACAGGCTTTGCAGGCTTACTGGGTTTTGCGGCTCGCTTCGGCTCAGGCTTCTTGGCGGGCTTGCTGGCTGGTTTTGCTGCCGGCTGCGGTTTTTCGGGTGCTTTCGGTTTTGCCTCCGGCTTGGGAGCTGGCGGAGCTGGAACCGGTGCAGGTGCCGTCGGCGGTACGGGAAGCTTGTCTTTTTTCCCTTTCGGTCCGGGCTTGCCCGGCTGCGCCGCGCCAGGGGCTGCTGGAGTCGCCACCGCGGCCTTGGCTCCACGTCCTCGCCGGGGCGCGGGCGGTGGTGGCGGAGGCGGCGGAGCGAATGGCTTCAAGAACTTCAGGGTTTCTGTCCGCGACCTCAGCTTGCCATCCAGCAGCAGCATGAACACGTCGTTCGCGATTTTCGGATACTCCGGCAGTTGCGGCGTGATCAGCAACTCGGTCATTTCGGGCAGCGGAATCTTCTGCTGCACCTGGCGCCACTTGGTCAAGTAATTCTTGATCTTCTGCTCCACAGCTTGCTGCCGCGAGGTGACGGCGAGGAACAGAATCATTTCCGGACGCGACGAGGAAAGCAGTTGCCAGGTCCGTGATGGCGTGGCCGCTTCCTTGCCGGTAAGCCGTTTTGCAAGTTCCTTGGCGTGGTCTTCAATGTCGCGCCAGGCCTCGACCAAATCTTTTCGTGGAATCAGCTTCTGGATGTCGGTTACTTCTTTGCCGGAGAAATTTCCGGTCAGGAAGTACATCACGGCTGGTCCGGCATCAGGAGCGTAGCCGAGATCGACCATCTGCTGGCGCGTCTTCATGAGCGCGCTCAAGCCACTGGTGTCAACTTTCGCGACTGTCCAGCGATCATAAAGAACCTCGAGCCAGCCCTCTTTCTCGAGCATCTTAACCACGTTCAGGGGATCGTCTTCATGCGCCAGTGCGGCGATTTCGTGGCCGATCGAGGAGCGCAGAATGTGATCGATGTACTTGCCTTCTTTGGCCGCGTCGTAACGGGCCTGGGTGCGTTCTTCGAGCGGCCAGTGAAAACGCGCCGCAAACCGCGTAGCCCGGATGAGCCGCGAAGGATCTTCCAGAAACGAATAATTCTGCAGAATGCGAATCAGCTTGGCCTCAATGTCGGCCACGCCATTGAAGGGGTCGAGCAGCAGGCCGCGCGAACCTTCGTTCAACGACAGCGCCATGGCGTTGACGGTAAAGTCGCGGCGGCGCAGGTCATCGTGAATGGTTGCAGGAGTTACGATTGGCGGCTTGCCCGTCTTCTCAAAGCGCTCGGTGCGCGCCATGCTGATTTCGGCGCGGGCGTTTCCCGGCAAGGCCAGAAAAATGGTGCGAACGTCTTCTTCGAGGCCCGCGATTTTGGCGCCGGCTTTCTCGAAGTCCTTCAACAGCTTAAGGGGGTTGCCCTGAACCGTGAAATCAAGATCGCGGATGGTGAATCCGCTGATGATGTCGCGGATGGCTCCGCCGGTCAAATAGAGGTTCATGCCCGCGGCGCGGGCTACATCTTGGACTATGCCGACGCCTTTGAGTTGATCCGGCGTCAGCCGGATTTCCATCGTATAAATGTAATCGGCCATTCGCGTTCAGGCGGCGGTCAAACCCTTCCCATTGAGCGACTTAGGCCGTACGATTTAGGCCGTACCATCGCCCCCAGGGGAGGGCCGAGACTGCCGATTTTTGCACAAGCTTTCCACAGATTGGCGCCCCGCACCAACCCCACCTTAGCCACCAAGAGGCAAATGGCCTAATTCAAAGTACTTACACGAAGTGGAAACTTGCGGCAAGATCAAGAAAATAACACAACGTTTACATTTTGGCTACTGCCAAGGCAGATTCCGCCAGAAATTGTGTGAAAAAGTGCGAGAATTCAGTTGCAGTGGCCAGAGACTAGAGGCTAGGGGACGCCTGGTCCCTAGTCTCTGGTCCCTGGCCCCTGTATTTCATGACCACCCACAAGAAAGTCATCGTCCGCAAACTGGACCGCGATTCGGTCTCCGGATACGTGTCTGGACCGCAGTTTGTGAACGAAGGCAAAGTTGAAGTGCTCAACACTTCGGGAACGGTCGTCGCCCTCGATCTGCGCGAGATCAAGGGAGTCTATTTCGTGCGGGAGTTTGGCGAAGCCGAATCGCTCGCTCGCAAGACGTTTACCTCGCGTCCGCGGACCGAAGGCCTGTGGGTTCGGTTGCGCTTCAAAGACAGCGAAGTGCTCGAAGGCCTGATGCCCGCCGATCTGCTGCAATCCATGCCCGAGGGATATCTGGTGAATCCTCCCGACCAGCGCTCGAACACGCAGCGCATCTTCGTCCCCCGCGCGGCGCTGGAGTCTCTTACGGTTCTAGCCGTCATCGGCGCAACCCGCCGCAAGCCACACCCAACGCGCGGCGAAGACCAGCGGCAAGTGCCCATGTTCGAGGAGTAGGAGGCGCATTCATATTGCCCGACATTGTCGGGCAAGCTATACTAATGTCAGAACAGGGTCGGTGGAAAAACATGGCCGCGCCGTCCACCCGTACGGAAAAACTCGACCTGAGGCTGACTCGCCACGCCAAGCGCGCCTTGCAGGCTGCGGCAGCCGCAGAGCGCCGTTCCGTAAGCGAGTTTGTGCTGGAGAGCGCTCTGGCCCGGGCCGAACAAGCCCTGGCGGATCGCCGCACCTTCTCTCTGAACTCCGCACAGTGGAAAGCCTTCCTGCAGGCGCTCGACGCGCCTCCGCGTCCTCTGCCTGGCATGGAGCTTCTTTTGAAGGAACCCGGCTTCTTTGATGATTCCCATCCGGATAGACCGCGCAAGTGACTTCGGGCCGGCGAATCGAGAAGCTGCGCGCCGACCACACGCTCGACGCTTTTGACTGCCAACGCGAAGAGTTGAACCGCTATCTCCAGCGTTATGCGTGGCAGAACCAGCAGGCGGGAGCCGCCCAGACATACCTCGGTCTCATTGACGATGCCGTGATCGGTTACTACACCCTCGCCGTCGGCCACCTCGTCCGCGAAGAAGCACCAGAACGGCTAACCAAGGGACTCGCCCGGCATCCTGTTCCGATCATGCTGCTGGCGCGATTAGCGGTGGATCACCGCTGGCAAGGCCAAGGAGTCGGAAAGGCGCTCCTGAAAGACGCGATGCGACGCACGCTGCAAGCTGCGGATATTGCGGGCATCCGCGCCGTCGCGGTTCACGTCAAGGATGACGACGCGCGGCGCTTCTATCTTAAATTCGATTTCATCCCCTCACCTACAGACCCTATGCACCTGTTCATTCTTCTTAAGGATGTTCGCAGGGCGCTGCAAGATCGGCCAGAAAAGGACCGGTCAGAAAAAGACCGATCGTAAAGATTCTCCAGCTCAATTCTTCGGCGTCAGCAGAAAAGCGTGGTTGTAACCTTTTTTAGTCCCGTAGCCAACGATTTGTCCGGAGCTGTTGATCGAATTGGCGTTGATCAATACCCAGCCGGAATGCGCCGGAATCAAGTCGTTTAGATCCTGCATGCCGCCGCTCGAGGTCCAGACCATGGCGTGGGGCGCGTTGTCGGAAATGTTTGCATAGCCAACGATCACTCCCGACTCATTCACCGCGAAAGCGACACTGTACGTCCCCCCGGGCAGCAACCCGAGGTCTTCGATTTTATTGTCTGTCTTCCACTTGACGGCATGCCAGACACCAGCGGTCGAGACGCCGTCGGACTGGCCAACCACGGTTCCGGCGGCATTGATCCCGTTGCCCATGCTGCTGACGCCGCCGTCGAGCGTGCCCAGGTCGACCAGTTCGGTACCGGTCCAGCGAAAAGCGTGTGAAGTAATTGGCGGGCCATAGCTATAGACGGATTCTCCCGCGATTTCGCCGTTCTTGTTGATGGCCAGGCCGGCGCTGAAAATCGAGTCGGGCAAGCCGCCAAGATTAGTAATGTCGTCGTTTGTCCAGCTGGTAACTTTGACGATGCCTTTGCTGTTGAAGGAATCCCCGGCAACTTCGCCCGAAAAATTGATAGCGAAGGCCGCGCTGGACGAGCCTTCCTTCAGGGTTCCGAGATTGCTGATAACTCCGGCGGCCGACCATTCCACCGCCTCGAAGTTGGTGGCGAGATCGTCTGCCTGGTTGGAATATCCGACGATCACGCCGTCGTGGTTGATGCCCAAAGCGGCGCTGACCGTGCCCCCCGAGAGCGTGCCCAGGTCCTGCATGCCGCCGGACTCGGTCCACAGAAAGGCGTGCTGGCCCGCGACCAGCCCGGTGCAGGGGTAGCCGTAAGTCGTCTCAGTATCGGAGCAGCCGACCACGGAGCCGGAGTTGTTGATCCAGAATCCGCTGGATTCATTATCGCCCTTGAGCGTGCCCAGGTCGGTGACGGTGTAGGTTTGAGCGGCGGCCAGGGTGAGCGATGCGCACACAAACGCCAGCCAGCGCAAGCAGGTAGAAAAAATCATAAGCTCAAAATCCTCATTCTTGCGACGGATGTGTCGGTACGGGTGGAAAAAGGCGCTGATCGCCTAGCATGCGGCTTTCGGCTCGGGCTGTCAACATTGATTAGTTCATGTCGTGGCGTGAGGAAGCTCATTCCTCGCGCGATTCAGCGTCCCAACCCTTGAAAATTCTCCCGCTCTAACGTAGTGTGTGGGGTCCGGCGGGCGAACCGGCGTTTCTTCCTTCCTCCCATTCGGTTCTCCTTGGGTACGTAACGCTAATTGCGTAACGCTAATTGCGTAACGCTAGGTGCATCACGCTCGATGGGTACCATCGGATGCGAGACATTCCAGTTGGCAGGTGGTTTCATGCGCACACTCGTCGTGTCTTCGCGGAATTCGGGCCGTTCGTTTGCCGCAATTCTGTTTGCCATTTTGATCGTCGCAGGTTCGTGCCGTCCTGCATTTGGCCAGGAGCTCACCAGTGCAACCGCGCAGCGGCCGCCGCTGATCACCGCTGCGATTGACGACTCGCAGCTGACCACGCTGAGGGGGAATACCCATCCCCTGGCCCGGCCACAGTTCGATCTGGGGACCGCTTCGCCCTGTTCGTTTACGGTCAACGGCCCCATAACCTTCAGCGCGACCTTCGTCTTTGACCTCTCTAGGCATCGAAGCGGCGATGGAAGCGTGTCGGCTCCGGCACCCGCGGGGCGGTTGTGAGCCTAGCGGGCTGCCTTGATTCTGCGGAACGAAGGCCTGTCCGCCCCTCGAACATCGTCGGTCGCCGGCACGCCCACTGGAAACTTCACGGTCACGGTGAGCGCCGTCAGCGGCACTCTAGCGAATACGGCGACATTTACGCTGACGGTGCAGTAGGCAGTCTCGTCCCGTCGGCCTCAGCGAGCAATCCGCATGGGCGGCTACGTAGCTGTTTCTCGTCGATCCGCTGATGAGGTAGGGCCCTTCACTCTGGGCTGGTGTAGGATTTACCTCGGAATCTTCATTCCACGAACCGAAATGAAACTCTCCGCCATCGCCTCCGCCCTCAACCTGCGCCTGGAAAACGGTTCCCCTGACACCGAGATCACCGCCCTCAACGGCATCGAGCATGCCGGGCCGGGCGAACTCACATTCGTTTCGAATCCCAAATATTCGGCGGCGGCACGCACTACCAAAGCCGCCGCGGTCATCGTCTCCGAGGACTTCCCGGCGATTCCTGCTGCTATGCTGCGCGCGAAGGATCCCTATCTTGCCTTCGCGTACGCGCTCGAGCTGTTTCATCAGCCGTTGAAATACGCGCCCGGCGTGCATCCCACCGCCGTGATCGATCCCTCCGCCCGCATCGGCGACAACGCGCACATCGGACCCTACGTCGTCATCGCCGAACACGTCGAGATCGGCGCCAACGCCGTGCTGCTGGCCCACGTCGTCATTTATCGCGGGGTGACGATTGGCGACAACTTTTTCGCTCATGCCCATGCGACGGTGCGCGAAAACTGCCGCATCGGCAACCATGTGCTCTTGCAGAATGGAGTCGTCATCGGCGCCGACGGCTTCGGCTTCGCCAAGACCGCCGACAAACGCTGGCACAAGATTCCCCAGCCCGCGCCGGTTGTGATTGAAGACGACGTGGAGGTGCAGGCGAATTCCTGCATCGACCGCGCCAGCGTGGGCGAAACCCGCATCGGTCGCGGCGTCAAGGTCGACAATCTGGTGCAGGTCGGCCACGGATCGCGCGTGGGTGAAGACGCCCTGCTATGCGCGCAGGTCGGGCTCGCCGGATCCACCGAGATCGGCAATCGCGCCATCCTTACCGGGCAAGTCGGCGTGGTCGGCCACTGCAAAGTAGGAGACGACGCCATTGTCACGCCGCAAAGCGGGGTCGCCAACGATATTGCCGCCGGCGCGCTGGTCAGCGGCGCTCCGGCGGTCGATCACAAGGCCTGGCTCAAATATTCCGCGATCCTTCCCAGGCTGCCGGAGTTGGTGCGCGCCCTGCGCCGAGCGGTGCCAGGGAAGTCAAGCAAGGAATAACTTTAGTAGTGCCCTAATTTGGGTAAAAATATACTTGACTCAGCCTAACAGGGTTGATGAGGTAAGTATATTTGTGCCCTGATTTGTCATTCCGAACCGGGCCGAAGGCGGGGTGAGGAACCTGTTTTTGACCGCGTACGACTGTCAAAGTCAAACTAGGACACCACCATAACTCCAGGCCCACCCTGCCGCAAACACACGACAAAGGGTGGGGCAAGCGCGTTTCTTTGCATGCATCTTCTGGATTGATCTAAAGACTAGGTCCACGAACGAAAGTCTGAGAGAACAAGAGGAAATACGGGGACAAGCGCGTAAACCTGCGCTAGAATCACGCTATTCCAAGTAGCTGCCCATGCAGGATCAAAGCCAAATCGGACCCTACGTTATCGAAAGCAAGATCGGCGCCGGCGGGATGGGGGTCGTTTATCGCGCGGTCGATACCACGCTCGACCGGCCGGTCGCCATCAAAGTGCTTCTGCCGGAGTTCGTGCATGATCCCGAACTGCTGCGGCGCTTCCGCCTTGAGGCCAAAGCCCAGGCCAATCTCAACCATCCCAATATCGCCGTGCTCTACGCCTTCACCGAAATTGACGGCCAGTGTCTGATCGTCATGGAGCTTTTGGAAGGCGAAACCTTCGCCGATATCCTCGAAAAACGCGGCCGCCTGCCCTGGCAGGGCGCAGTGTCGCTGACCCAGCAAACGCTGCAAGGGCTGGGTCTCGCGCACAGCCGCGGCGTGGTGCATCGCGACATCAAACCCAGCAATCTGATGCTGACGCGCAGCGGTGTCGTCAAGATCATGGATTTCGGGATCGCCAAGGCGGTGAGCAACGCCAAAGCGACGCGCACCGGCACTCTGGGTACGCCCACCTACATGTCGCCCGAGCAGATTAAAGGCGAGGGCATTGACGCGCGCAGCGATCTTTACAGTGTGGGAATCACGCTCTATCAACTCTTATCCGGGAAAGTTCCGTTCGAGGGCACGACTGACTTCCAGGTGATGAATGCGCACCTCAACATTGCGCCACCCCCGTTGCACGAACTCGCCGCAGACATTCCGCGACCGGTGATTCAATGCGTCGAACGGGCGCTGAGCAAAGAAAAGATCCAACGATTCCAAAGCGCGGAGGAATTTGATCAGGCACTGGCAGCGGCGAAATTACCTGGTCCGGCTCCACGGGGACAACCGACCATCCTGGAGACTCCAACGCCGCCGGTCAGACCTCCGGTGCCCAGGACCATCGAGGTCGCACCCCCCGCTGCCCACCCGCCCGCTGCCCGCCCAGAACCACTTCGGCCGCCGGTGATTGCACAGAGGCCAGCGAAGAAATCTGGTATCCCGCGGTATGTGCTGGTCGCCCTTGCGGCCGTCGTAATTGTTGGGGCGTTGCTCGCCATCGGATTCTGGCCCAAATCGGACGACAAGAACACTACCACGGGGTCCACTGGATCTCAGACGCCAGCCCAGACGGGCCAGGCGAACGCTGCTCCTGCCGACAACACGCCGTTTAAACCGACGGGCAGACAGACCGAAACCTCTCCCCGGAACGAACCGAAGCCGCCCGCGAGCCAGCGCCCGGTACAGCAGGCTTGGCTGCTTCTCAATCCGGATGCGGCTTGTATCGTGTCCATCGACGGCGCGCAAGTGAAGCAACTGGCCGCCGGCCAGCCTGCAAAAGTCGATATTGCCCAGGGACAACATCTGGTCCAAGCCAAGGATGTAGTCACGGGTTATCAAATCCAGCGAATGATTACCGTCAGCGGATTTGGCCAGCAGGTTGTCAATTTGCCCCTTGGCGCAGAGGAGCGTGACGCCGCCGCCCAACAAGATGCGGCCCGCAAGAGGCAGCAGCAACAGCAGCAACGAGAGGAACAGGCCGCTGCCGAGCAGCGCAGAAGACAGCAGGAAGAACAGGCCGCGGCTGAACAACGCCGAAGACAGCAGGAAGAAGAAGCCGCCCGCCAGGCTGCCAGACCGAAGTTCGCCAACATTACCGTAGCGTATACCGGCGATTCGTACGGCTGTACGCTGCTGCTGAAGATCAACATCGGGGGCCGATCGTTCCAACCCACAGGGAGCAGCTACGCAGTCTCAGGAGTACCAGTTGGAGTGCAGAACTACGGAGTCACCGGCACCATTGGTTGCCGTACCGCTGGAGTGTGCACGGTTTCCGGGTACGGCACGCTGAATATCTTAGAAGGATCGACCTTCAATGTAGGGTGGGCGAACACCAGCTATGGGCGCTGTAGCGTGCAACTGCTGCCACGCTAATTTTCTCATCCTGAGCGCAGCCGTTCTTCAGCCGGAGCGAAGGATCTCCCGGCAAAAGGCGTTGTGGGCGTGCTAGTCCGCGTAATCTGAGGGCGTTCTGCCGTACCCCACCCGCTGCCTCACCGCTGTCCAGGGACATGCCTCATCGATCCTCAGCACATCAAAATGCACTGTCGAAATTGCCGCAGAGGCGGTACAATCTCACATAGAGGGTTACGGCTTGGCCGACTTCGCCGGCGGCCGAGGGGTTGCTGCAGGAGCTGAAATCGGGAAACCGAACAAGCAACTTGTCGCCAGTGCCGATCATCTCTGTATATGGGTGTGCCAGTTTGGCCTTCTGGGCCGTTTGGCGCTCCCGCTTCGTAACGAACCCGGCGGAGCCGCAGGCTGACCAGAACTATGGCAACGGAAACGGTTACTCCAAGTATCGCGGAACAAGAGCCCGAACTGCACCTGCTGATCACGGACCAGGGTTTTGAAGAGCCGCTCTATAAGTCCCTTGTCCGCGGGTTGGATGAGTTTTTCTTTCCCAAGAAGCTTCCGCCGCTCAAACTGGAATCGAAGCCAATTCCGGTCAAAGACATCTGGGGTTACTATTCAAATTTTCGCGTTGGAGGCTTCGGTCTCGGTGGGTTGTTGGTCATCGGGGCAGCGGTGGTTGTGTTTGCCGTCGTGGTCGCGCGCCATGTGGTGGCGAGCACAGCTCCGGTGCAGGCCACCAGCGTAGTTTTGATCGATCCCGGCAACATGCCGGAATTGAAGCCTGCCAAAACGCAATCCGGCGGCGGTGGCGGTGGCGGCGATCGCGACGTGCTGCAAGCCAGCCGGGGCAAGCTGCCGAAGTTTTCCATGCAACAGATCACGCCTCCGGCTGCGGTGATTCGCAACGACAATCCCAAGCTGCCGGTTGCGCCCACCATCGTGATTCCGCCTGAAGTCAAGCTGCTCACCCAGAACAACATGCCGAACCTGGGCGACCCGCTCTCGCATGCGGTAATGCCTTCGAACGGAACCGGTAGCGGTAGCGGCATTGGTGAAGGCGAAGGCGGAGGCGTGGGCAAGGGCAAAGGACCCGGATTCGGTCCCGGCGAAGGCGGAGGCACCGGCGGAGGCCTGTTCCACGTAGGGGCAGGGGTCTCGCCGCCACGGCAGGTTTATTCTCCGGAGCCGGAATTCTCCGAGGAAGCGCGCAAGGCCAAGTACCAGGGAATCTGCACGCTTTCACTGATCGTCGGCGTCGATGGCCGTCCCACCGATATTCAGGTCGTGGGCGCGCTTGGCATGGGCCTTGACGAAAAGGCCATTGAAGCCGTCCGCAACTGGCGTTTCGAGCCCGCTATGAAAGACGGCCATCCCGTCCGCGTGCCCATTCAGATCCAGGTCGACTTCCACTTGTACTGAGTTGGTTGCCGAACGGTTACGGTTGGCCTACTTCCTTCTCAGCACCGTAAACTGCACCACCATCCTGGTCCGATATCCCATCCTCTCGTATAGCTGAACCGCCCGTGTGTTGCTCTGCCGAACATGGAGAAACGGAATCTCGCCGCGATCCCGGATGCCGCGCATAATCTCCCACATTAAAACTCGAGCGTATCCCTTGCCCGTGTGCTCGGGATGCGTACACACCGCGCTCACCTCGGTATAGCCCGGCACCTTCAACCGTTCGCCCGCCATGGCAATCAGCTTTCCTTCCAACCGAATGCCAATATATTTTCCAAGTTCGTGGGTGCGGCGCTCGAACGGACCCGGCTTGGTCAGAGTTGCCAGTTCCACCATCTCCGGCGAGTCGCGCGGACCAAGCTCCTCAATGGGAAGCGTTGCCGCGTGGACGCTCGAACCGATGGCATCGCCGCTTTCATAAATCATCTGCAATCCGGGAAACGTAGTCACCAGCTCGAAACCAGGCGCAGACTCGAATCGATTGACCAGCGACAGCCACACCCGCGCTGTACCCCCGGGAGAGACCAATTCGCACAGTGATCGGTAGCCTTCAACATCCGGCTCGCGCAAGCCGGCAAGCGCACCCACTTCAGGAATAATCCTCCGCGCATCGCCGCGGCCTTCGGCAAATTCCGCCTGCCGCGTGGTCAGCGCCTCCCAGATCACGTTGTCGAGTGGATGCATGGCCGGTGTTCCGCTTTCGTTGGATTGAAATTCGCGCGACCAAGACACACTAACTCGGGAGGGCAGGGAATCGCTATCCGAATCTTGCGACAAACTTGTTCTGCATACACCGCTCAGAAAGCAGACCTTGCCTGAAGGGACGCATGGTGTTTGATCCTCTGTGTCCCTCGGTGTCCTCTGTGGTGACGACGCGCCCGCTGGACCGCCACCTACTCTTTCAAATCGACATGCTGCACATCGTCAATCGCATGACCCAGGAAACGCTCCCCCAGCCGGCGAAATTTCTGCGTCGAATCGGTGGCAAAGAACTTGAGCCGCGGCTGCGCCCGACGCTCTTCCGCGTCCGACGCCGGACGGGGAACAAGTTGGCGAACGTGCGCCGCAACAGCGCCGGCCGTGGATTCGGCCGAGTCCACGATCTTTACATGCCGGGGCGTAACCCGCTCCAGGAGCGGCTTCAGCAGCGGATAGTGCGTGCAGCCTAGAACCAGGGTGTCCGCATCGTGAAATCCGTCGGCAAACGCTTCACTCAGGTAAATGCGCGCGACTTGTTCGGTGACCGCATGATCGATCCATCCCTCCTCAACCAGCGGAACCAGCAGCGGACAAGCCTTCTCACGAGCGCTCAGGCCGCGCGCTTCGAGAGCCGTCCGGTAAGCACGGCTGCTGACCGTAGCCTCGGTGCCAATGACGATGATCTTCTTGTTATTCGAAGCCGCCTTCGCAGCCTCCGCGCCGGGCTCGACCACCCCCACCACGGGAACGCGCGCCGCCGCGGTGATCCGGTCCAACGCCAGCGCGGTCGCCGTATTGCAGGCGATCACCAGCAACTGCGCCCCCTGGGATTCCAGGTAGTGCGCCGCTTCCACCGCATAGCGCGCAACGGTCTCGACCGACTTCGACCCATAGGGAAGCCGAGCCGTATCGCCAAAGTACACGTAATCCGCGCCGGGAACGACGTCAAGCAATGCTTTAAGGACAGTAAGGCCCCCAAAGCCCGAATCAAAAACCCCGATGGTAGGCCGTCGAGTCGTCATGTTTCCTTGATTCGAGCGGTGGTGAGCTATGACGGCGGATGAGCTACGCCTACTCCTGCCACCACCCTCGATGATTCCGTCTCCCGTCCACAGCATTCTCCCGGCGGAATCGGCGCGCCATGCGGGCAAGTCTTAGGATGGCCCAGGAACGTGCAGATCTTATCGGTCGCGTCCGGCGACAGGATGTGTTCGAACTTGCAGGCATGCTCTTCAATTTCGCTTTCGCTGTCCATCGCCAGGCTGTCGGTGAACAGCCGCTCGGCCAGCCGATGCCGCCGGATAATATTTCCCGCCCGCTCCCGCCCGCGCGGCGTGAGTTCCACGATCAGCGTTCCATCGCCGGAGGACGACGCCACCGGCTTCAGCGCCTCGTGACACGGATTCACAAACGGCTTATGATCGTGCGCTTCCGGCGGATGCGGTGCCGACACCACCAGCCCCAACTCAATCATCTTCTCAATCGCCAGGCTCACCGGCAGCGCGCCGTGCACTTCCATGCGTTCGACTTCCGCAATCTCGCCGTTCTCCGCCAGCACCCAGAGTTCTTCCAAAACCTCGTCCAGTTGTTCCTCGTCGGCCATGGAAAAGATTTCCTGCGACGCAATCTTGCCATGATGTAGCTCGATGCGCCGGTCGGCCAGCCGCGCCATCACCGGATCGTGCGTCACCATCACGATGGTTCGCCCCTGCCGATGAAACTCGCGCAGCAGCCGCAGAACAATCTCCTCATTCTGCGCGTCCAGGTTGCCGGTTGGCTCGTCGGCCAGAATAATTCGCGGATCGTTGATCAACGCCCTTGCAATGCACACCCGCTGTTGCTCGCCGCCGGAAAGCTGCGACGGAAGATGATGCGCCCGGTCTCCCAATCCCACGCGCCCCAATGCCTCGATCGCTTCCCCTTCGTCCGTCATGCTGTGAAAATACTGCGCCAGCATGATGTTTTCCACCGCGGTCAAAAAAGGAATCAGATGAAACTGCTGAAAAATAAATCCAATTTTCTCCGCCCGCACCCGGTTCAACTCCGCAGCCGAGATCGCAGCTACATTTTCTCCGTCCAGCCAAATCTCACCCGAAGATGGCTGATCCAGGCAGCCAATCAGATTGACTAGCGTCGATTTACCCGAGCCCGACGGCCCCATGATCGAAAGCCATTCGCCTTTGCTCACATGCAGAGAAATCTGGTCGAGCGCACGAATCGAACTCTGGTCTTTGCGCGCCACCGACTCCCTCGCAGGGTAGAGCTTGCTGACATTCTTGATCTGGATCATCTCACTCTCCCCTCAGGATGACGGCCGGTTCCACGCGCCGCAGCAGCGTCATCGGCAGGATGGCCGAAATCAGCGTGACCGCTATGCTACCAGCCACCACCATCGGCAGCACGCTGAATCGCAGCACCACCGGAGCATGAAAGTTGGCCCGCCCGATCCAGGCCGCGATGCCGATCCCAACACTAAATCCAACCACCGCGCCGGTCGCGCCCAGAACCGCAGCCTCGGCCGCGAAAAAGCCCGTAATCAATCGCTCAGACGCTCCCAGCGCCTTCATGATGGCGAAATCGCGTCTCCGGTCGAATACCCAGCCCATCAAAGTCGAAAGCACGCACAGCGCGGCTGTCAAAATAATAAGCGCCGCCGCCGCCAGCAGCGTCGCGCGCGTCTTGCCCAGCACTCGCGCCTCGCCTTCCATGATCTGCCGCACCGGCCGCACATCGGCCGCGGGAACAGCTTGGGCGAGTTGCTTCATGATGCCGGCAACTTCCTCCGGCAATCCGCTGGCCGCGACCTCAATGGTCGAAGGCTGAATCCCGGTCCAAGCCACGAAATCCGCAAGCGATATGTACACCCGGCTATCTTCCGCAGCTCCCGTTTGTACTGTCCCCGCCGGGCTCACGCGCAGCGTCTTCCCCTGAAAAGTCAAATGAAATGCCAGGTTCTTAGGAGAAACAATCGGCAAAGCGCGCACTCCGATCAGAGCCTGATGATCCCTCTCCGAATCCGGGTGCCCCGTTTCTGCCGCGTTCTGTGCGCCAGAAAGCCTGCCCTGAGCCTGTCGAAGGGTGGGGATTTCCGCAGGCCACGTACTCACCTTCCACCACGAATCCAACTGCCGCGTCCGCCCGAAGTCCGCGCCTGCAACCACTAGCGGCTGGCCGCTGGCGGTGCGAGCCACGATCAAGCCAAACGGAGCCGCCGTCCCACGCCCCGCGAGAACGGAATCCACCTGCGCCAAGGCGTCGCCGGGAAGGGAAGCGCCGTCTTTCCCCACCAACACAATGTTCGCCCCGTAATTGCGGAACTCGCGCTGCAACTTCGCCTGCACATCGACGAACAGATTCAGCATCGCCGTAGCCACCGCCGCGGCCACAACCATCGCAAGCAACGCAGAAAGTGCCCGTCCGCGCCGCAGCTCGGCAGCCCGCAGCAGCATGCGCAACATCATGGAAGTGTGCGGAGCCTTAGACCGGTTCGCCGCCAACTCGCGCGCCGCCTGTGAGACCGGCGCGCTCACAGTTCCCCCCGCAGCGCAAACACCGGATCCAGGCTGACCGCCCGCCGTATCGCCGCCGCACTTCCGGCAAACGTCACGATCACCGCGATCGCAAGAATGACCGGCAGCAGCACGGGCGCAATCGAAATCTGCGACCCAAAAATCTCTTTCCCCATTTGACGAGCCAGCACCGCCCCAATCCCAAATCCTGCCAGTCCGCCCATTAACGCCAGCAGCGCAGCTTCGGCGAAAAAGATCGCGGCCACGGCAAACTTTCCCGCGCCCAAAGCCTTCATCAACCCAATTTCTGAGCGCCGCTCAAACATCGTGGTCGCCATCGCCGCCGAGACCGCCAGCGCCGAGGCAAACAGGGCCGCCAGCGTAATCAGAAAAATCAGGCCTTCAATTCGCGCCAGCACCGCGCCTTCATTCTGCGAAACCTGTCGAATCTGCTCGGCATGCGAATGCAACATCGCCTCGGTCAACTGCAGCGCAATCGCCTGCGGATACGGCGTGCAATACCAGCGGTCATACACCGCACCCGACATGCTCTTGGGATCGCGCCGCGCGAACGTATCTTCCGGCCTGGTCAGCGCGCTCACGTAGACCCGGCGCACCGCATCGGGCCGCCCCAGAATGTCCTGCGCCAGTCTCAGCGGCGCGACAATCTCATCGTCTTCCGCGCCGCCAGTAGAAACCACTCCGCTAACCCGCAGCAGGTTTTCCTTCTCAGGAGATGAAGACGTAGATTCAGGAAATGAAGACGTAGATGAAGATGGGATGCCACTCATCAAACCCTTGTCATCCTGAGGCGCGCGTTCTTTGCGCGCCGAAGGATCTATGCAACCTGCCTGCAGCGCACAGGTCCGGCCGGCTCTGCGAGAACCTGGACTCTCGCCCAGCACAACCGCATCTCCGCCCCTCAGCCCCAACTTGGCCGCCAGCTTCTCGCCCAGCAGCACATCCTGAGAATCGTCCCGCGGCCACTCGCCCGCAACCTTCCACCACGGATATGTCGTCCGCACGCCGGTAGCAAAATGCTCATTCCCGTACGAAATCTGTTTCGCGAAATACGTTCCCAGAAGCGTCACATCCTGCTTGGTTCCGTTGCTTTCAAGCGTCACATTCACCGGAAGCATAGGCGCAAATCCAGTGATGTTGTTATGCCAGAAAATTCCTTTGATCTTGGGCAGGTCGGCTTCGCTGAGAAACGCCCCATCGCTCGGAGGCTTCAGATTCACCCCGCCAATCTCAACATCAAGAGAATCTTCCTGAGGAGTTATAACAAGGTTCGCGCCGATGGCGCGCAGCTCGCGATTGATCTTGTCGCCAATGTCAGTGGCGACGGCAATCATCGCGGTGGCCACAGTCACGCCCAGCGTGATCGCCGCGCCCGCCAGTAATTTGCGCCGTTTCTGCCGCCGGAAGGATTCGTACACCAGCCGTACGAACATGGCCTATTGCTGCCCGAACAGGCGGCTGCGGGCCGCGATGTCGGCCTCCTGAATGATGACCACATCGCCGGTCTGCGTCGCCGTGAGCGGCACCGGGTTGCAGCCGCCCTGCGTCCCAACCGACTGAGGATTGATCGGCGCCGAACAGTTCTTGCACACCACGCCGTTCCCGCTCTTGTAGAAACCGCGCGCGCCGCAGATTTCGCAAGCGTCAAACACGGTCGCGATCTTGCCATCGGGCTTCTGATACAGCCAGAAACGAATCTCAATCCCGTTCTCATTAGCCTGGAAGCGATGCAGATCGCCGTCCGACACCTGCTTGAGCGGAATCGTCACCGAGCCGTTGGTGAACGTCACTTCGGTCGCCGGAGAAAGCGCGCTCACGCTTTGTGAGTACACGAACTCGGCCGTCACCATGGCGATGAACACGAAAGAAAACACATAGACAGATCCCATCCACAACCGCTCACGCCGCGCCGTCCAAACAGCCTTGCGGCGCGCAGCCGGCGATGCCAAAGGATCCAGTTGCAGCTGTCGCCGCCGCGCATCGAACAGCACCATCAGCGCCGCCAGCGCAAAAATCGTTACAAAGAAGAACCAGTCGTTGCTGACGATCGGACCAATGATCGCCATCTCACCTCTTGACGACGGAATCACTCCGCTTTCCGAAAGCTCGTGCAACCCGGTAATCAGCAACTGCGCCGCTACCAGAAACATGATCGCCGTCGTTACCTTGAAGAACTTTCCCAGGTTGATGCGCACGCTGCCCTTGACGAAAATCACGCCAAACGCAATGGCCGCCAGCACTCCCAGCAGCGTCCCTAGAAAGCTCATCAGTTCCGACGAATTCAGCGAGACCGCCGAAAGAATCAGCACCGTCTCCGCGCCCTCGCGCAGCACCATCAGAAAGATAAACGCGAATAGCCCGAACCACGCGTCATTGCCCGCCAGCAGGCCAACCTTGCTCTCGATGTCTCCCTTCAGCCTGCGGCTGGTCTTCATCATGAACACCACCATGGTGATGACGAAAAACGACGCCGCCAGCATCACCCAGCCCTCGAACACGTCTTCGTTCAGGTGAGTACGGGAGATGACCACCGCCACGCCAATGCTGCCCAGAAAGGCCGCCACCAGCGCCGCATAGACCGTCTTGCGCAGGTCAGACCGGCCGATCTTGGCCAGGTAGGCCAGCGTGATGCCCACAATCAGCGCCGCCTCCACCCCTTCGCGCAAAGTTACGATGAATGCCTGTAGCATATGATTTTGAAAATGAATTTCAATTTCAATTTCAAGGATAGTCTCGCTCTGCCAACCCAGTCAATCCGCCGTCCCACAACCGGTCGTGATTTGAATCACACGGCAGAATTCGGCAGTTGAACGGTACCTGGCCTTGCCTGAAACAGGCAGACCAGTCTGCTGACCGTAGGTCCTGCACCGAACCACCCAGCGGACTTGATCTACCCGCATGACTCTTATGATGCGGCGAACGCCCCAATGGGCACAGCCTCGGTGCGCCCACCTCGATGCGCCCACCCGCGACGTCGTTTGCACGCCGGCCCCAGGCTCAGTTCCGAAAGTACCGTGCCCGAAGTACCTCGTAAATCCCCTTTAGTGTTTGTTCCATGCCACGCCTATGACAAGCTGGGACATACTTCGTGCGGAAAGAAGGGACCACTCACTGCACGGCGAGGCCTGCGTTCCCGCGCCTCCCAAAACGAGTGAGTCTGCCACCAGGGGGAACGGCACGGGAATCTAGAGTTCAGTCGATATGTTGATGTTGAGATCATTCGTAGCCACGCTCTTGGGCCTGGCTTCCGCCTTCGTCATCGTGGCGGGCATGGAAGCATGGGCACAGACTCCTTCCTACCACGTGGTGACGGTGTCAGACGGGGGCACGATCGCAGGCGTCGTCAAGTGGTCTGGCCCCGTGCCCGCCCCGCTCACGCTGCCCATCAACAAAGATGTTGACGTTTGCGATCCACATTCCCGCAAACGAGTTTCCCTGGAGCGCCTGGTAGTGGGGCCGCAAGGCGGCGTGGCGAACACAGTTGTTTTCCTGCAAAACATTTCCGCCGGTAAAGCTTTCCCACCGGCCATGGCCAGGCCTCTTCTCGACCAGATCGAGTGCCGTTATAAGCCTCATATCGTGCTGGTTCCGCAGAACTCCGACCTCGACATTCGCAGTTCAGACGCCACCTTGCACACGGTGCACATGGAAGGCGCGGCCACCTACAACCTGCCCTTTCCTTTTCCCAACAAGACTTCGTCCGCCACCATGCAGACCGCCGGGCTGGTGAACTTGAAGTGCAACGGCGGCCACGTCTGGATGAACGCAGAAGTGTGGGTCATCGCGCATCCTTACTACACAATCACCGACGAGAGCGGAAAATTTGTACTGACCGACGTGCCTGCTGGGGAGTATCAGCTGGTCGCCTGGCACGAAGGCTGGACGGTCGTGCGCGAGGAAGGGACCATCGACGTTCTTGCGCAACGCGTCGTAAAGCGGCCCACATTCAGCGATCCCAGGTCGTGGGAGCAGAAGGTCACGGTCCACTCCAACGCCGAGGCGACCGTGGAATTCGAAATTTCCGACAAATAGCCGCAGCGATAAACCTGCGGCCTAAATCAGCTTTGGAGAAGTCATCATGCCCTCGCCGAGAAAAGCCGGCTGGTGGTTCGTAGCGATTGTCCTGCTGGGATGCGCTCCCCAGGCTCACGCCATTCCCGCCTTCGCGCGGAAATATGGCATGCGCTGTTCCGCCTGCCACGAAGCCTGGCCGATGCTCAACGCCTTCGGCCAAAAATTCAAAGACAACGGCTATCAACTCCTGAACGGCCGCGACGCTCCCATCTGGCAAAATCCTTCCTATTGGCCGGTAACGTTTCGCATCACGCCCGTCTGGCACCGCGAAAGCGATAGCCAGGTCGCGGTCAACACAAGCTCCGGGACCAACAACGGAGCCGCCCAGATCGCCTCCTCCGGATTCGACCTCAGCGGGCTCGATTTTCACACCGGCGGCACTATCGAAAAAAACATTTCGTTCTACGTGCTGCCATCCTCCGATTCAACCGGCGCCTTTCATTTCGAAACCGTGATGGCGCGCTTTGACAACCTCGCGGGCAATTCCTGGCTCAACGTCAAGCTGGGAAAGTTCGAACTCGATAACCTGGTTTCAGAGAAGCGCATTCTCACCCTTTCCAACGATGGCGGCGTCTATCAGATCTACCATTTCATCCCTCCCGGCGACGGAAACGTCTTCGGTCAGATCGGAGACAATCAGCTCGGCGTCGAACTGATGGGACATTCCGTCGACGACCGGACCCGCTACTCTGCCGCCCTCATCAGCTCCAATGACGGCAACGTGAACCTCTCCGCCGGGGCAAACTCCTACAGCGGATTCTTCACCTTCAGCCACGCTTTCGACACCGGCAAACTCGGATTGCAGCGCTTCGGGGCCTACGCCATGGTCGGCGAAGCGGCCACCGTCTACGCAACTTCAACCACGGCCACCGGAGGCATCGCCACCACCAATCCTCCCGCGCCGGTTTTCGTCACCTCTCCCATCGGAGGATCCGGCATCGGCAATAAGCCGTTTCAACGCGAAGGTTTCGTCGGAATCTTCTATCTCAGCAAAGTGAGTGTCCAGGTAGTGACGCAGCACGGCTGGGACAGCGCATGGTTCGGCGCGGGCTACGGGCAAGGTTCCTCGGGGTTCAACAACTCGTCAGGAACCACATTGCCGGCGGGCTCGCGCGCCCCGTCCTGGAACGGCGCCTTCGTAGAGACTCACTACATCTGGAGTCCGCAGCTGGTCTTCATTCAGCGCTCGGAGTGGGTGCGAATGTCGCAACAGGCGCAGGCTGCTTCAGCCTCAAGTCTGGGCAACCTCGACGCCTACACTGTCGCTTGCCGCTGGTACCCCATCATGAACAGCCGCGCCGGCCTCGCGCTCCATCCCGAATATTCCTGGGTTCGCCAGATCGGAACCGCACCCGTGACCGGCGCCAATCTTGAAACCAGCAGTCTCATGATCGGAGTCGACTTTGCGTTCTAGAATCCATCCGAACCTGAACTTCTTCCCGGCCAGACGGTTCGCAGGCGTATTCGCGCTCGCGATGATCCCGTTGCTCTGTTGGGGACAGACTCAGCAAAGGCCGTCCACTGCGATCGAAAGCCATATCGGCAACCTAACCGGTCACGCCCGCAACGCCCAAGGAACCTATCGCAGATATTGCGTGGGATGCCACGGCAAGCAAGGGGATGGCGAAGGGGAAAACGCCCAATGGATCGATCCCAAACCGCGCGACTTCACCCTGGCGCGTTACAAATGCCGCTCCACCCCAACCGGCACGCTTCCCACGGACCAAGATCTGTACGACTCGATCGGCCGCGGTCTGAATGCCTCGAACATGCCTTCCTGGAACACGCTCACCCGTCAGGAGCGCGCCGACCTGGTCGCCTTCGTCAAGCACTTTTCCGCTCGCTGGCAGAACGAAAAGCCAGGCACGCCCATCTCGATCCCCCCGCAGCCAGAGGCGACAGCCGATCGCATCAACAATGGCCGCGAACTCTACCAAAAGCTGCAATGCTGGAAATGTCATGGTCTCGACGGCCGCTCCAAAGGCCCCGACGCCGCAACTCTAGCCGACGATCAGGACCGTCCCATCAAGCCCTTTAACTTCGTCGAAGAGTCCCGATTCAAATGCGGCGCGACCAACGCCGACCTGTACAAGATCTTCATGACCGGCCTCGACGGCACGCCCATGCCCGCCTATATCGACACCGTCAAACCGGAAGAAGCCTGGGATCTGGTCTTCTACCTGCGCACCCTCCAACCCCTGCGCACCAGAGAAAAACAAATCCAGATGAGTTCTTCGAAGCAGCCGTAAGGCGACTGAATTGGGCAATTGGGAAATTGAGTAACTGGGAAATTGAAAACCCGGCGGGGCTAGGCGTCTTTGAATTTCTCAATTACTCAATTCCCCAATTACTCAATCTCTTCACAGTCTCTTCAAAAACGCCTCCGCCTCCGCCGCCTTGGGAAACAATCTCTCCTCCGCCTGAAACTCCGCCGAATGCACGCATCTCCGGCTCCCGCGCAGCCGCACCGGATGCTTCAAATGCAGCATCTCGTGATACACCACGTAGTCCAGCACAAACCGCGGCATCGCCGCATGATCGAAGATGCGGCTGATGATGATCGCATTATGTGCCGGATCGTAGTGCCCAAGAATCCGCCGCGTGCGCGTCTGGCTCCAGCTCATGCGCGGCCGCGCCATCAACCCGTGAAAAAAGCGCGTGTTGACCTCTTCGAAAATCGCATCCAGATCGTAAAAACGTCCCTGCGCCGAACCCAGCAGCTTGCGTCCCCGCATCTGCCGCACCAGATGCGCCTTGTGCACAATCTCATGGCTGCCCACATATCTTCGATAGCGCGCTGCCTGCGTCCGGTCGATCGGCTTGCGATACATCTTCGCCAGCAAAATATGCGCAATGGCCCGCAGCACGTTTTCCGGCGCGCCCTCCAGCAGGTCCGAAAGCCGCACCAGCAAACGGCCATTCCGCAGCCGGATCGTATTGTTCACGTTGGCGAACGCGTAGAAATCGATCTTCAACTCAGGCAGGGAAGTCCCCGGTCGCAGTTCGTCATAACTATCCTGGAAAATTTCAAACAGGCCTTCACGCACAGTGAGCCTAGATTAGCACGCAGCGTGACCGAGATGAGGAGCTGGGGGTTAAAGGCCAGGCGGTCGATCGGTCTCTAGCCCCTGGTCTCTAGCCCCTCGCCCCTGTTTCTTCAATCCGGACTAACTCCCGTCCCCTTGCTCGGATTCTTATTCAACTGCTTGCGCTTGGCCTGCTCTTCCTGCTCAGCCAGCAGTTTGCGATGGTCGTCGGCCGAGCTGTCCACCGTTTCAATCGCGTTGGTCAGGACAAACTCATACTGGCTGGCCTCCTCCCGCGAAACTCCCGCCGCATCTTTCAAAGCGCGCAGTTTCGCCTGAAACTCCGTATCCGCATCCAGGATGATTTTCAGCGGTTTGCGAATATCGTCTTTGCGGTCGATGTAGGTCTCAACGTTGTCATTCAACTCGTCGTAAAGCAGCTGAAAATCATCCAGCATATCGTGCGTCAGCCGCGCCCGATCCTTCGCCTTGGGATCGCTGCGCGCTTCTTCCATCTTCACCAGGCGCTCGCGCGCAAATTGCACATACAGCGGAAGCCGGTGACTCGGTTCCCAGCTGGTGTCGCGAATCTGATTGATCTCCGACTGCGTCAGCGGATCGCGCCGCCGCTGCGCCATTGCCGTGATCGCGGCCAACAGCAACACCCCGACAATTGCAACCCTCGTCCCCATAACCAACCTAAATATCACTTGTCATCAATATCATTTGTCATCCTGAGGCGGGCGTTCTTTGCCCGCCGAAGGACCTATGTATTTGCCTGCACCGCACCGCAACTCGGAGAATCCACAACTGACCGGCAGTGCCGTTGAAACTCTGAAACCTTACTTCTTGTGAAACATCGCCCCCAGCAAATCGTCGCGCACCCGCTGCAGACGAGTCAACACTTCCTTCACCGCCGCCTGATCCTCGCGTCCCAACGAATGCAGAAGGTCGTTCAGTTTACGCGTCATGGCACGCACCGCAATCTCGGTCTGCTTTTCATACTTGTGCGATTGAATGGCATAGTCGCGCGCCATCTCGGAGTAGGCGCTCACCTCGGTCAGGGTCGTCTGCGCCTTTTCTATGTCATCGCCGGCATACAACTTGTCGGCGGCATCCAGTTGTTTCTGCGCAATCTCCACGCACAATCGCGGCCGATCCCCGATCGCGCTCGAAGCCAGCCGCGCCTTCAGTTCCTCCGAGGTCTCTTCCCGCGTCGAAGTCACAGCCGCCGCGCACACGCATGCCATCAGCACGATCAAAGCCCATCTTCCGCACCTCGTCCCGTACTTCACCATGCACTCCAACCGAAACGCACCGCGTGTACCCTGACCCCTGACCCCTATTTCCCCTTCTCCAACGCGATCAGCCGATGTTTCGCCTGCCACTCCTGCTCCGGAAGCTTCCCATTCGACGCCTGCAGAAATAAATGATAATTGGCCGACGCCTGCTTTACATCCTGAAGATGATCGTACGCCGAAGCTCGCAAAAAATACGTGATCGCAATCTCCGGCAGATACTTCGCCCGCGCATCCAGCGCCTTCAGCGTCAGCGCATAGTCCTTGTTCTCACTGGCCGCGAAAGCCAGATCGCCGTACGCCTCGCCCAGATCAGGTTTCAACTTCACCGTCGCCAACAGTTCCTGTTGTGCCTCGGCGAACTTCTTTTCCCGCAGCAAGGTCTGCCCCAGCTGGTGATGCAACGTAGCGTCATTCGGCTCTGACGCGATCAACGCGCGGTAGGCAGCCTCTGCCGGATCATTCTTGCCCGCCGCAACATACAGGTCGGCCAGATCGCGCTGCACCGAAACATCCCCCGCACCCAATTTCGTTGCGGCCTGCAGTTCCCCGATCGCGTCCTCGTTCTTGCCCTCCGCCGCCAGCACCCGCCCCAGTTGCACATGCGCCGCCGCTTCCTCGGGATGCGCCCTCACAATCTTTCGCAACTCCGCTTCCGCCTCAGGGAAGCGCCGCCCCTGCATGTAAATGTTCGCCAGCCCGGTGGCCGCATCCAGCGATCCCGCGTCGAGCGCCAGTGCCTGCTTATATTCCTGCTCGGCGTCGGAAAACTTGCTCTGTTTTTCCAGCAGCAGCCCGGCGCTCAAATGCGGCTCCGGATCCTTCGGCTGCAAAGTCGCAGCCTCACGGAACGCCGCAATCGCCTCGTCCGGCTTCGTCGCCTCGATCACATGCCCCAGCGAAAGCCACGCCCGCTCCCGCCCCTCAGCAACGTGGCTAGTAGGTTTCAGCCCGGTCGCCGCCCGCAGAAATGTTTCCGCCTCAGGCGCACCCACCTTCGCCAGCTGCAGCCCAAGATTTAAGTTCGATTCGAAAACATCCGGCTTCGCCTCGACTGCCTTTCGATACGCCGCAATGGACTCATCCACCTTCCCCAAGCCATTCTCGGCGAAGCCCAGATCAAACCACGCCACATAGTTCTTAGGATCGTCCGCCGCAACTTTCCGCAGCAACGGCTCAGCTCCAGCGTAATCCCGTTTCTGAATGAGTTCTTCGGCTTTCGTCAACTCCGGCGAGGTCTCCGTTTCCTCTACTCGAATGCGATGCTCCTTCGCCCCGGAGGAAGTCTGCGCCAACCCGACCGCCATCAGCAGTAGCATAGCCATTGAGAATCTGCCGAATCTCTCACAGATGGCGGGGCCGCCGTGGAAGAGCGGCCCTTCAGGGCCGCGTCCGTCACGCCAACCTGGAGCGGGCTTTAGCCCTCGTGGTCGTCTTTGACCTGCTCTACAAGCGCCCATTGCCGTTGCCGTTCAGCACCGCCGCCAGATACTTTCCCGTGTATGAGCCTTCAAGCTGCGCAATCGCCTCCGGCGGCCCCGCGCCCACAATCTTGCCGCCCCGATTTCCGCCCTCCGGCCCCAGATCGATCACCCAATCCGCCGTCTTGATCACCTCCAGATTGTGCTCAATGACGACAATCGATCCCCCTGTTTCTATCAGACGGCGAAACGCCGCCAGGAGTTTGCTGACATCATCAAAATGCAGCCCGGTAGTCGGCTCATCAAAAATGTACAGCAACCGCCGCCCAGAACCTGGATGCCCCACGCCTGCCCTGAGCGAAGCCGAAGGCTCTCGCCGGTTTTGCGAGACCTGGGATGTCGCTGCGCGCGTAGCCGGCTGCAGATGCGCCGCCAGCTTCATTCTCTGCGCCTCGCCCCCAGAAAGCGTCGTAGCCGATTGCCCCAGCCGCAAATATCCCAGCCCAACCTCTTCCAGCGTCCGCAATTTCTCGGTAATCTTGGGCGCCTCGGCGAAAAACTTCAGCCCCTCCTTCACCGTCAAATTCAGCACTTCGTGAATATTCTTTCCCCGATACCGAACCTCCAGCACCGTCGGCTTATAGCGAGTCCCCTTGCACTCTTCGCAAACCAGCTCCACATCCGCCAGAAACTGCATCTCCACCGTCACCGTGCCGTCGCCCTGGCAGGTCTCGCAGCGTCCCCCGGGAATATTGAACGAAAAATGCCCCGCCCCAAATCCCCGCTTCTTCGCCTCCGGCAACGACGCAAACAATTCCCGGATCGCATCGAACGCCTTGATATACGTCACCGGATTCGACCGCGGCGTCCGTCCAATCGGCGACTGATCCACCAGCACCACTTCCTCAATAAACTGCCCACCCTCCAAACTCTCCCAAGTCGCCGCCACCGCCGCCCCGATTGCGCCATTCCCCGCCTGCTGCTTCTCCTGCGATAGCGCCCGATAGATCACCTGATGCAGCAGCGTCGACTTGCCCGATCCCGAAACTCCGGTAATCGCCACCAGCATCCCCAGCGGAACGCACACCTCCACATTCTTCAGATTGTTGGCCCGAATCCCTCGCATCCGAATCTGCTGCGCGCCCACCTTCCGCCGCACCGCCGGAACCTGAATCCGCACCTCCCCCGACAAATACCTCCCGGTCAGCGATCCCGGCATCCGCAAAATCTCGTCATACGTCCCCTGCCCAATCAGCTTGCCGCCATTCTCCCCCGCGCCCGGCCCCAGATCCAGAATGCAATCCGCCGCCCGCATAATGTCGGGATCATGCTCCACCACCAGAATCGTATTCCCCAGATTCCTCAAATCCTGCAGAATATTCACCAGCCGGTGCGTGTCCCGCGGATGCAGCCCGATCGACGGCTCATCCAGCACATACAGCGTCCCCACCAGCCGCGATCCCAGCGAAGTCGCCAGCTGAATCCGCTGCGCCTCCCCTCCCGACAGCGTCGACGACAGCCGATCCAACGTCAAATATTCCAGCCCCACATCGTTCAAAAACCGCAGCCGCTCGCGAATCTCATCCAGCAGCCTCTCCGCCACATCGGCTTCCTGCGCACTCAACTCGACGCTCCCGAAGAAACGAAGCGCATCTTCCACCGTCAGCGCACACACTTCGCAAATGTTCTTTCCCTGGATCCTCACCTGCCGCGCTTCCAGCCGCAGCCTCGATCCCCCGCACTCCGGACACAGCGAATACCCCCGATACCGGCTCAAAAACACCCGCACATGCAGCTTATATTTCTTCTTCTCCAGCTGATGAAAGAACCCGCGCACCCCGCCAAAACGGCCCTCGCCATTGAGCACCAGATTCTTGTGCTCTTCTTCCAAATCTACCCAAGGCACATCCACAGGAATCTCCGACTGCTTGGCAAACCGCTTCATCTCCGCCAGCAACGGACGATACTTCGGCTTAGTCCAAGGCTCGATCGCGCCCTCCGCCAAAGTCTTCAACTTGTCAGGCACGACCAGATCAATATCAAAATCAATCGTGTTCCCAAATCCCTGGCATCGCCGGCAAGCTCCATAAGGATTGTTAAACGAAAACAACCGAGGCTCCGGCTCCTCATACCGCAGATTGCACTGCTTGCATTCAAACCTCTGCGAGAAGCGAAGTGTGTCTGTGCGAGATCTGGCTGGTGTGGCGCGGGCGCTCCTGCCCGCGTCTGCCGATGTCGTCCCCGAATCCGGCAACTCAAAAATAACTTCCCCCGCCTCCCGATAAGCCGTCTCAATCGCATCCACCATCCGCGACCGAGCCTCCACAGAAACCGTCAGCCTATCCACCAACACAAACACAGGCTGCGCAAAATCAATATCCAGCAACGACTCCGGAGTAGAAAACTCAAACACCTGCCCCGCCTGAACCAGCCGATTAAATCCGGCCTTCCGCAACTCAAACAACCGCGTCTTCAAAGCATCCGAAAGCGGCGCAAGAGGAGAAGCGGGCGCCCCACCCTTCTCGCGTTCTTTGCGCGAGGGTGGGGACTTTGACTTTGTCTTCCCAACCAACTGGGCTGCCCCAGACTCGGCTGCCACAGGCCTGCCCTGAGCCGAGCTAAAGGGTCTCGCCGCCTTTCCGAGACCTGGGCTTTCCCTCTGCAGCGGAAACAAAACCTGCACCCGTGTCTCCGGATCGAGCCCCAGCACCGCATCCGCCACTTCATCGACAGTATCCTTCTTCACCTCAAGCCCGCAGTTCACGCAATAAGTCCGCCCCACCCGCGCAAACAACAGCCGCAAATAGTCATAAATCTCAGTCGCCGTAGCCACCGTCGACCGCGGATTCCGCGTTGTATTCTTCTGCCGGATCGCCACCGCCGGCGCAATCCCATCGATCACATCCACGTCCGGCTTTTCAATCCGCTCCAAAAACTGACGCGCATACGCCGACAGCGACTCCACATACCGCCGCTGTCCCTCGGCATAAATCGTGTCGAACGCCAGCGACGACTTCCCCGACCCGGACACTCCCGTGACCACGGTCAGCTGATTGTGGGGAATTTGAAAATCAATGTTCTTGAGATTGTGAACCCGCGCCCCGCGCACAACGATGCTGTCCACCTGAGACGCATCGTGGACCGCGCTCTCGGCAACCGCTGCAGACATGAAAGAAGAAGGCATCGACACAGAAAGAAAGAAGAAGCCGCGGCCCAGCCCGAGCAAGCCCCCTCAGAGCCGCCCGCGCAGCCAACCGAATCTTTCTATTATAAGGGATTAAATTGGTGCATGTGGCCGGCGGATGTGGCGCGGTGTATGTGGCGCGGGCACCCCTGCCGCGAAACGCTGGGGACATCCAATAGCCAAATGTGAAGGATGTTGAATGAAGCGGATGCCAGCCGCCAACTTTCGACGCGCGGCGCGTTTTTCCTCGGTGCGCCTCTGTGTCCTCTGTGGTGAGTTCTCTTGGCTTAGGCTGGCCAAGGTCTAAGGTCCCACGCCGCGCCCTGGACCTGTGAAGCGCAGCCTCCGTTTTCCCTCGGTGCGCCTCTGTGTCCTCTGTGGTGAGATCTCTTGGCCGAGGCCGGCCAAGGTCTAAGGTCCCACGCCGCGCCCTGGACTGTGAAGCGCAGCCTCCGTTTTCCCTCGGTGCGCCTCTGTGTCCTCTGTGGTATGTTCTCTAGGCGTAGGCCGGCCAAGGTCTAAGGTCCCACGCCGCGCG
>Ga0302324_100001131_pt1 | contig 65729 bp, 50 predicted proteins | sample Palsa_T0_1_FD_201949 | JGI IMG/M metagenome (GOLD analysis project Ga0302324, IMG submission 201949) | Peat permafrost microbial communities from Stordalen Mire near Abisko, Sweden - Palsa_T0_1 | ecosystem: Environmental > Terrestrial > Soil > Palsa > Peat permafrost | place: Sweden: Abisko...
CCAGGCTGGCTTCGGCGCCCCGCTTGACCTCGTTGTAAGGCTTGTCGTCGCGAATTGCCGCTATCAGGTCGTCCCACTCCCAGTCGTAGGGCGAGCGCTCCGGCTGCGGGAACGCCCACACCAGGTTCTCCGGCGCCGGCTCCTTCTGGCCGCTCTGCCAGCGCGGAATGTTCTGCCCCGTGTAGATGCGCGTGTGGCCGGGCGTATGCGCGTTGGTTGAAACCACGGCCGAGCCCTTCGACCCGTGAATGTAGCTGGCAAACTCCTCGTGTACCCCGGGCATGTTGCGACCATCGAAGAACAGGCGTGTGCCGTCCGGATAGGTATACTGCACCGAGTAGACGTCGAAGTTCTGGTCCACGGAATCGCCGCGGTATTGACGCCCGCCCAGAGCCATCGCTTCCACCGGCCACGCGCCCTTCATCCACGAGAGCTCGTCGATCTGGTGGATGTAATAGTCGCTGTAGACGCCGCCGCTGGCCCACAGAAACGAGTGGAACAGACGGATCTGATGCATCAGTTCCGTGATGCCCTCGGGCTTGACTGGCGCGGTGCCGCCGCCCGATCCCATGCGGTAGCCGCGCATCGCCACGATGTCGCCGATCTGCCCGTCGCGGATGCGGGTGAGCAGTTCCTGCCGCGCCCGGCAGTGCCGTATCATCAGCCCGACTCCGACCTTCAGGTTCTTGCGTCCAGCCTCTTCGCCGAGCGCGAGCATGCGCCGCGTGGTCGGGCCGTCCACGGAGATCGGCTTCTCCATGAACACGTTCAAGCCCCTGTCAATGGCGTAGCGGAACTGTACCCAGCGAAACGCCGGCGGCGTTGCGAGAATGACCACATCGCCCGGCTTGAGGCAGTCCATGGCCTTGCGGTAAGCGTCGAAGCCTATGAACTGGCGCTCCTGGGGCACGTCCATCTGGGAAGCGAAATGGCCGCGCAGCTTTCCGTGGTTGTCGCTCAGCTTCTGCGGGAAGACGTCGGCCATCGCCACCAGTTTGATGGGCCCGTTCTTGATGCCCAGCGCGTTCTCGGTTGCGCCCGTGCCGCGCCCGCCGCATCCCACCAGCGCAAGCTGAATCGTATTGGTCTCCGCCGCATGCACGTGTGGCAGAGTCATGCCGGCCAGGGTCGAAACCCCGGCGATGCGGCCGGCGTCACTCAGGAACGCGCGGCGCGACGTGGTGTCCTTCGTCTCAGTCATCACAGATACCTCGTCGATACTTTACTTCATTTCACGGCCGCGCGTTGGGGTGAGCGGGAGGCCGGCGCGGGTTCCGGTGCAACGTCGGTCATACCCGCCGGCCGCTCGTCGATTCGGCCGATCTGAAATTTCGACCGCGTTCCTTATCTTGGCTTCTAACAGACGTGCCTGCTGGCGCAAGTCGCGGGCATGGCGCTGCAGAGCCTCGGCCCGTTGATCCAGATCGTCGGCGATAGCGTACAACTTTTGGTGCGCGTTATTCATAAGAGCGTCGCGATAACAGTGAGCCGGCAGGAGCAATCGGCGTGCCATCAAAGCAATCGCGCCGCGCGCTCGGGTGGCGCGGTGCAGGAAGGCCGGGCTGCCGTGTGCCGCAAACCAGACGGTTTACCGGGAAACCGATGGGTTTGTCAGAGCCGGCCTGCCACCGATGTGGGCGCCATCGCATTGGCGCTGCCCGGCTGCCCTAAATCCCTGTGTATCAGAAAGATTCCGTCGCCCGCGAAATGACATGCGGACCGGTGCGGGCTTGGTACTCCGAGTGCCCTCGACGCGAGTATGTCCATTCAGCCCACTTCGAAAGATCAGTCACGACGGACTCCCAAGAGGCTCATCGCAGCGGTCACACGCCAGCGCGCCATCCGGTTTCCGGTGAAGCTTCCCGTGCGCTACAAAATTGGCGAAGAATTTGGCTGGGGAGAACTCGTGAACATCAGCAGCAGCGGTGCGCTGTTTACCACCGAACGGACCTTGCCCGTGCGAAAGGGGGTGGAGCTGTGCATCCATTGGCCGGCGTTGCTGCTCGAGGCGGTGCCTTTGAACCTGGTGGCTAAGGGGCCGATCGTGCGTGTCGAGCCGGGAAGGGCGGCCGTGAGAATCCTTAAGTACGAATTCCGTACCGCCAGTTCCTCGTTCCTGCGGGAAGCCTCCATGCCCGAATGTCGGAGTAACCGGATCGCGTTACAAGCCGCCTCAACCGACGGGTTTTCCCTTCAAGTCCAGGTTGCGAATCAAGCGATGCAGAGAGTTGGGGTGTAGATCGAGCAGCCTGGCGGCGTCGGCGTGATTGCCGCGGGTCTTCTGCAGCGTCTCGATAATCAGACGCTTTTTCGCTTCCGTAATGCTGGCATTAAATCCGGTTGAGGACACGCTCGGGGATTGGCTCGCGTCCAAGACCGAATCGGGCAGATCCTCGGGCTGGACCATGTCGGTAGTGCCGAGTACCAGCGCGCGCTCGATGGCGTTCTCCAGTTCCCGCACATTGCCAGGCCAGTCATAACTCGCGAGGTGCGCGAATGCTGGTAGGGAGATCCCGGCGATCCTTCTTTTCAGTTTGCGGCTATGCTTCTGGGCGAAGTGATTCGCCAGGAGTTTGATGTCATCCGGATGTTCCCTGAGCGGCGGCAGGTGCAGCGAGACCACATTGAGCCGGTAATAGAGGTCCCTCCGAAAATCGCCGCGCTGGAGGGCGTCTTCCAGATCGCGGTTCGTCGCGGCGATGATGCGAACGTCAGCCTGGATCAGGCGCGTTCCTCCCACGCGTTCGAATTCCCGCTCTTGCAGGACGCGCAGCAGCTTGGCTTGCAGCACGGGAGACATTTCCGTCACTTCATCGAAGAATATGGTTCCCCCGATGGCCTCTTCCAGCTTCCCCTTTTTCTGCACGACCGCGCCCGTGAACGCGCCCTTCTCATGGCCGAATAACTCGCTCTCGAGGAGGGTCTCGGTCAGAGCCGCACAGTTAATGGCAATGAATGGCTTGTGGGCCCGCAGGCTGTTACGATGGATGGCACGCGCCGCCAGTTCCTTGCCGGTGCCGCTTTCTCCGCGGAGCAAGACAGTGGAGTCGGTGGGGGCCACTTTCGCGATGGTTTCAAAGACCCGGCGCATCTGCGGGCTCTCGCCCACTATATTGTGCTCGAGGTTAATGGCTGCCCAGCGCTGCCGGTTCTCAGTTTCCCTTATCCGGGCACTCTGGGCGCCATCCAGCAGCGCAGCCGCAATCCCGGCCGCCCGCCTCAGGAACCGGAGATGATCCTCATCGAAACGCGTCCTGGGATCGCCCGACGTCAGGCACAGAGCGCCAATGAACCGCTCGAATGCCAGCAGAGGAACGGCGAGTACCGAAGTGACCCGCGGTCCGATCGGAATGTCCGGAACGTTCCCTGGGGCGCCCGCCACAGAAGCATTCCACAGTATTGGGGAGGGGTCCTGCATCATCCGGTCCACCAGCACCGAATACGGCGCCGCGGTCTCCTGGTTGCCCTGCAATTTACTCCATTCGAGTACGGAGGCGGGCTCCCCGGGGCTAAGTCCGGTCAGAACCACAATTCCCTGTTCCGCCGGGAGCGCCCAACATAGAGAGTCCAGAATCTGCCGCTCGAGCGTTTCCAACCCGCCGATCGAAGGTATCGCCTGGCCTAGCGATAACAAAGCCTCGCAATATCTTCCGGAAGGCCCGGTCAAACGGCCGCTCTCGGCCGCGGGGAGCATCTGGGTGCTGGCCACATGGATGCTTCTTTGAGACAGAGCGCCCGGCTCGCCCCGTTCCGCGCCTGCATCTGCTTCCATGACGAACAGGAACAGCGACTCCCCGATCTTGATTTCATCTCCGTTCCGGAGGGTATGCTCCTGCAGGGGAAGGCCGTTGATGTAAGTGCGATTGACGCTCCCGCGGTCGGTGATGCTGAACTGTTGCCCGATGGAGGTCAGCACACAATGGTTCCGGGAGACCGAGGGATCTTCGACACAGAGTGTATTGTTGACCGATCGGCCGATGGAAAATGTGGCGCCTTCGTCTTGCCCGAGCGCGAAGACTCCCCCGATCAACGGACCGGCGATGGAAACCAGCTTTGGCATTCCCCGAAGAGACAGCGAGTCCAGTATACCCTACGGGCTGGTTTCGTTGGTTCGGCTCCCAGTCATATCGCAGAACCGTACCAGCGGTTCAATCGCGACTCGCGTGCAAACCAGTGATCCGCACCAGTTGCTTCTCCAAATCCGCCAGCGCCTTGCGCGGGCTTGCTTGACGAGTGAGCGCCGAATGCACGGCCGTATAGTAGGCGCGCGACACCGCCTCATAAGACTTGCCGGTGATGACGGAAGGGCGCGCGACAATCCCGGTCAGCACGTCTTTCGCAAGCGGGCCGCGAAAGGGTGTGTTGTCCATGATGTCGAACCGGTTTTGGAGCATCGAACGCGTAGGGACGCTGCCGGCTTGCCGGGCTCGAACCGCCTCATTCCTCGCGCTGGTCAGGTCGCGAATGGCTGCGACTGCTTCTGCCCGGTGCTTTGAGTATTTCGAGACCGCCACGGCCATGTCGCCGAGGACGCGACTCCGGCCGCCTGGTCCGCCAGGCAGCAGTGCCGCGCCAAAACGGTCGTGAACAGGACAGGAGGGCTCCCGCATCGAACCATAGCCATAGAGCCAACCGCGCATGAAAGCGGCATTTCCGGACTGCCAGACGTTCAAGCTGTCGTCTTCGCCATACGAGACCACTCCGGGAGGCGAGATGGTGCCGATCCAGGATACTGCCCGCTCGAGCGCATGAATCGCTCTGGGATTCGAAACGCGGATTGTTCCATCGGACTCGATGATGTGGCCGCCACCCTCGGAACTTTGCCATTCCAGGGCGTCGCAGGTCAGCCCCTCGCCGGCCTCGCCTTGCCACACAAAGCCCCAAAAATCGCGCTTGCCAGAGCGTCTCTCGCCTGTCTGGATTACCTTGGCCATGCTTCCCAATTCGTCCCAGGTCGCGGGCGGTTTCCGGAATCCGTACTTCTGCAATAGGTCCGATCGGTAGTAGAGCAGGCCGGTGTCCAGGTAAGTCGGAAGCGCCACCAGCCGTCCGCCAATCGTGAAACTCTGAATCAGCTCCTGCGGGAACGCTTTGATATCGTCCCCTAGATAAGGGGTCAGATCGACGAGATCGTCGGCCAAAATCGCCGGCCAGATGATATCGATCTCGCAGATATCGGGTTGACTGGATCGCTCTTGGAAGAGCTGTCGATACATCCCCAGGCACTCGTTAGTGCTCCCCAGGTAAGGGAGGTAGCGAACGTGCAAGCCTCGCTCGGCGCCGAACTTGCGGAGAGCTTGATCTTCGAACTTCGCATTACTCTCATCGGTCATGGCCATCACTGTCAGAGACACGCCTGCGCCCGGATTCGAAACAGCCGATTTACCTGAAACGGATTCGCGTGACCCGCACCCCCCGAGAAAGATAACAGCCATCATGGCTACCGGCGCCAGTCCCCTGCTTGGATGCCTCACAAAGGACTTATCGGCGGTATCCATTTGCGCCTGCAGAGTGCAGCGCATGTATCGCATCTATGCATATCGGGCCGAAAACCGCCGATAGAGGGAAGACGACCGAGGAGCGGCCTTCCGCGTCAAGACCATGGGACTGTGGGTGAGAGTGGCGAAGCAACGCCGGCGAATGGGCTCGATGAGAATTGGCGTCCGCCTCTCGTTGTGTTTCGCTACAATTCTGCTGCTGATCGTCGCCGGCAGCGTGCTGGCACTGTGGCAATTCAACTCGTACAATCGGCAGGTTCGCAACCTGGATCGAATCGATCGCCAGGTTATGGCCGTGCTGCGCGTCAACAACACTGTCCTGGCTTATCAGGGAATGCTGCAAAACGCCGCCGCGGAGCGCGATGCCGGAAAGTTCGTGACTGCCATCCGCCCTTTCAAGGATGGATTGAGCCGGGATCTGGACGCGGCCCGGCAAACGCTCCGGGAATCGCCAGGCGCGTCTCAGGAGCACGCCGTGACCATAGCCGTGCTGGCCTACTTCCGATCGATGGTCCCAAAACAGATCGACGTTGCGCTGGCCATGGCGGAGGCGGGCGACTGGCTGGCTCTCCATTTGCGGCTGGACAACCAGGTCCACAACATGAGCCGTATCGTCGCATCTCTGGTGCAGGATGTCGATACAGAAGCCGCCAGAGAACGCGAACAGTCGCTCGAAGCCATCGAGGACGCCAGAGAGAGGGCCTTTGTCATATTGCTGGTGTGCGGCATATGCACGCTCATCGCCGCCGGCGCACTGGCTTTAGCCGCTACGCGTAGTATTTCCAGACCCCTGAAGCAGCTCGAGGCTAGCGCGCGGGCTTTGGGAGAGGGTAATTTCGAGTATCGCGTGAGCACCGCGGGAGAAGACGAGCTGGCTCTGGTAGGCCGTGCGCACAATCGGGCCGCCCGCCAGCTTCAGGAACTGTACGATGCCTTGAGCCGGAGCGAGGCTCACTTTCGCTCGCTGATCGAAAACGCGGGAGAGCTGATCATGGTTCTGGATCGCGAAGGTACGATCCAGTATGTGAGTCCCGCGAGCAGCGGCTTATTGGCCCGTTCGCCCGAGGACTTGCTCGGCTCGAACCTGGTCAGTCATATTCACGTCGATGACCGCACCCGGCTTCGCACGATCCTGGACAGCGGCGGAGGCGAAACCGCCGCGTCGCTTGAGTTTCGGTGGGACCGTGAGGACGGTTCCTGGCAAATTCTCGAGAGCATCGTGAGCCATCGCCTGGATGACCCGGCCGTTGCGGGAGTGGTGATCAATTCCCGCGATGTGACTGCCCGCAAGCAGGCCGAGGCGCAGGTTCGAAGACTGAATGAGGACCTGGAGCGGCGGGTCGCCGAGCGTACGGCCGAACTCGAAACCGCCAAGGTTGCCGCCGAGTCCGCCAACAGCGCGAAGAGTCAGTTCCTGGCCAACATGAGCCACGAGATCCGAACGCCAATGAACGGCATTCTGGGCATGACCGACCTGGCGCTCGATACGGAATTGACCCGCGAACAGCACGAATATCTCTCGGTGGTGAAGAGTTCCGCCGATTCCCTGTTGAGCGTCATCAACGATATCCTCGATTTCTCCAAGATGGAAGCGGGCAAATTCACGATCAGCCCGGTCGAATGCGATCTGATTCCGGCGCTGGAGGGAATCATCAAGTCGCTGGCCATGCGAGCCCATCAAAGGGATCTCGAGCTGATGTGTCGAGTTCTCCCCGGGGTTCCTGAACGTGTCGTTTTGGATATTGACCGTGTGCGTCAAATCATTGTCAACCTGGTGGGCAACGCGATCAAGTTCACCGGGAAAGGAGAAGTGGAGCTGCAGGTTTCGGCCGATGCGGCATCCGAATCGGATGCTGTGCTCCATTTTTCGGTTCGGGACACGGGGATCGGAATTCCGCCGGAAAGGCAACAAGCCATCTTTGAGCCATTCAGTCAAGCGGACGGCTCCATCTCGCGCCGGTACGGAGGCACGGGATTAGGGCTCACGATCTCGACGCGCCTGGTCCGATTGATGGGTGGGCGCATCTGGGTCGAGAGCATATCCGGTGCGGGAAGTACGTTCCACTTCACTCTTGAATGCCCCATCGCTCAACGTGAGCGAGCCGTTCCTCTTGCTGCCGACCCCGAGCAATTGCGCGGTCTTCGAGTTCTGATCCTGGATGATAACCCGACAAACCGGCGGATCCTGGAGGAAACGCTTAAGAGATGGGACGTCGACGCCACCCTCGCGGAAGCCGGCCCCGCCGCATTGACGATACTGGCATCGGCAGCCAACTCCGGACGGCCGTATTCCCTGCTGCTGCTGGACGCGCATATGCCCGGAATGGACGGCTTTACCGTAGCGCAGCGAATCCAGGAGAATCCTCAATACACCGGCACCACGGTGATGATGCTCAGCTCCTCGGATCTGAACGCGGATGCGGCGTCTTGCGGCCGGTTGGGAATCCACAGGTACCTGGTAAAACCCGTTTCCCAAAGGGAGCTGCGCGAAGCTGTATTGGGCGCGATATCCGAGTTCGGTTCACTCCGAGAGCCGGCACACAGCCAGGAAACAACTAAAGCGCCCGCGCCCGTCGGCCAGAGGATTCTCGTAGTGGAAGACAACGCAGTGAACCAAATGCTTGCCTTGCGCCTGCTCGAAAAGCAAGGACACGCGGTCACTATCGCCGGCACGGGTCTTGAGGCAGTGGAACGAGCGGCCGCCGGCGGCTTCGACGTCATATTGATGGATGTGCAAATGCCCGGGATGGATGGGCTTCAGGCTACCGTGGCCATCCGCGAAGCGGAAGCAGGCAGCGGAGTACACGTTCCGATCCTGGCGATGACCGCGCATGCCATGAGTGGCGACCGCGATCGTTGCATGGCGGCGGGCATGGACGGATATCTTTCCAAGCCCATTTGTCCCCGGACGTTATTCGAGACTCTAGATTCTATTCAACGCCCAAACATCACTGCCGACGCGGCGCCAGCCGCACCTTAATCTGCGGCGGCACAACGCGCTCCATGATAATTCCCGGCGGCAGGTCCACATCACTCGCACTCACCGGTATAGTCAGCGACCCGGCGGGCTTCCCCGCCAGATTGAAGCGGGCTACGAGACGCGTCAGGCTCACCGAATCCATCATCCAGGAACCGCCACGTACTTCGACCTGGAGGTGATCCGTCCATGGAAGCGCCACCTCCATGCCCTTTGGCACGCCATCAAGCTCCACCGACACGCTGACCGTGCGGACGGTCGTACCGGTGGACAGAACCGATGCGCTCCAGATCAGCGCCGCCAGGCCCAGCGCGGCAAACTTGACCGCCGCGTTCGAGAACAGCGTTTGGCGCAGCCGGCTCCCCAGATCGGCCGCCGGACGGCTGCAAAGGTTCTCCAGCATCAGAGCCAGCTTCTGTTCGTCGTCCACGGCCAGGATGCGGCGGCCCTCCATCAAGGTCACCTCGCCGCGCTCCTCGGAAACCACGATCAGCAGCGCATCGCAGCGCTCGGCCAGGCCCATCGCCGCGCGATGCCGAGTGCCATAGCAGCTCGGTACCCCATCGCGTTCGGTCAGCGGCAACACCCCGCCCACCTTTACAATGCGATCGCCGCGCACTACCACCGCGCCATCGTGCACCGTCGAAGTTTTCTGAAAGATCGCTTCCAGGATCTGGGACGAAACCTCGGCATCGAGCGCGAGGCCGTTGCCGATCAGTTCCCCCACAGAGTTGCGCCGCTCCACCACCACCAATGCGCCCACCGCTGCGCCAGCCAAGTGAAAGGCCGCCCGGCTGAGCGATTGATAGGTCTCGGTGAGCCGGGCAGCCCCGTGCCAACGCCAGCTCAGAACGCCGTCGAGCCGCATAAAGGAGCGCCGCAGCTCCGGCTGGAAAACCAACAGTAGCAGGACGATCGCCAGAATGGCCGCGCCGTCCAATACCCAACTCGTGATCACCAGGTCCAGGTGCAGCGCAACAAGTGCACCGGCATGCAGTCCCACCACCAGCAGCGCAACCCGCAGCGCGCGCGCTTGCTGCGCCCATCGCAGCAGGACATAGAGCGCCGCCGTCAGCACTACGAAATCCACCGCGCTCTGCCATCGCACCAGAATCAAGGGAATCATGTCGTCTTCCAATATCGCGCCATCCGCATCCAACTACAACGAGTGTGCGGCTATGATAAACACTTGGGGCCTGCGCACAACGAGCACTCCGGTTCAACCGATCCACCTGACCGGCGGGAGCGTTCGCGGTTAGGTCGGCTTTGGGGGATGCGGCGCCACATGCCGCGCTGGCTCCCCCAGGTGCTGGGCTACGCCCTCTCCGCCGCCTGCCTGTGGTGGGTGCTGCGGGATTACCCGATCCGCCAGCTGCTTCCGGAGATCCGCACGCTCGATTGGAAATGGGTCGGCTTGGCCGTGGCCTTCGATCTCTCGGTGTACGTGTGTCATGGCTGGCGATGGTTGCTCCTGCTGCGGCCGGTGGCGCGCGTGCCCTTTTGGGGGACTGTGCAGGCCATCTACGTAGGCTTGTTTGCCAATGAGGTGCTTCCGCTGCGCCCCGGCGAGCTGATTCGCTGCTATCTGCTGGCGCATTGGAACGACATTCTCCTGTCGGTGGTCTTTTGTTCCGCGGCCATCGAGCGCCTGATCGATGGCGTGTGGATGATCGCGGCCTTCGTCGTCACAGCCCACTACGTGCCCGGGCTGCCCGCGGATTTGCTGGATGTGGTGCGCCTGACGGGAGCCCTGACGGCGGTGGGGCTGGCCGTGTTGGCTTACGTGGTGCTGCACAAGACCCACGCGCATTCCATGGTGCGGGAGAGCCGGTGGGCGGTCACGCTCCGCCACATTGTCGAGGGATTGCACACCATGGGCAATCCCGGTACGCTCGCCAGCGTCGTTCCGGTCAGCTTTCTGTACTTCCTGTTGCAGGTGTTCTCCTACTGGGCTCTGATGAAGGCGTTTGAACTGGATCTGTCGTTTTGGGCGGCCGCGGGTGTGCTGACCATTGTGCGCTTCGGCACCGTTATTCCCAACGCGCCCGGCAACGTCGGCCTGTTTCAGGCGGTGTGTTTCTACGCCATGCACAAACTGTTCGGCATAGAGTCTAACGACGCCAAGACGTTCTCCTTCGTTTTGTTCTTCGCCCAAACGCTGCCCTTGCTGGTGTGCGGAGCCATCGCCACGGCTCTCACCGGGTTGAACCTGGGCGAGATCCACGCCCATGCGCGCAAAGGGTGGCAGGCGGGGCAGATCAAGCTGCCGGAAGAAATCGAATAACCGGCGATTATCGTATAATCCGCTGAGGAGATCTTTCTTAATATGGCTGAGTCTGAATCCGGCTTTTCCCGCAGGCAGCTCCTTGAAAAAACCGGCGCGGCCGTGGCTGCCACCGCTTTTACCATCGTTCGCCCGGAGGCTGTCCGGGGCTCGCAGGCCAATTCCAAAATCACCGTCGGGCTGATCGGAGTGGGCGGGCGCGGCTCCTTCGATGCGACCATCTTCAACACCGATCCACGCGCTCGGGTGACCGCGCTGTGCGATCTGTTCGACGACCGCATCGAAATCGGCATACAGAAGATCAAACTCGAGAAGCCCACTGTCTACAAGGATTTTGAAAAGCTGCTGGCGGCCGGCGATATCGACGCCGTGGTGATCGCCACGCCTCCCTTCGAGCACCCGCGCATGCTGGAGGCCGCCATCCAGGCGCGTAAGCACGTCTACTGCGAAAAGCCCATGGGCGTGAACCTGGAGGGCGCCAAGCGGGTGATGGCCGCCGGACGCAAAGCGGACCCCAAGAAGAATGTCTCCGTCGGATTCCAGCAGCGCTACGGACCCGTTTATCTGGAAGCTTACAAGCGCATTCAGGACGGCCAGATCGGCGAGCTGGTCAATGCCCGCGCCTTTTGGATCAGCGGCGATCCTTTCAAGCGCGCGCCCTATCCCGATCCGCAGATCGAGCACCTGCGCAACTGGTTCTGCTACCGGGACTACTCCGGCGACTTCATCGTAGAGCAGGATTGCCATAACTTCGATGTGCTGCACTGGTTCCTGGACGCGCGCCCGATCCGGGCAGTCGGCATGGCCGGCACCAAGGTGCGCACCTCCATGGAAATCCTGGATCACCTGACTCTGTCGTTCGAATTCCCCAACGGCATTCACGTGAACTTCGAGGCTAATCAGATCTGCCCTCCCGGATTCAGCCGCGTCGGCGAGGAATTCACCGGCACCAAGGGCGTCATCGAAACTTCGCGCGCGCGCATGATTCACCATAAGGGCCCCAAGGTTACCGACATCGAGACCATACAGTCGAAACGCGACATCACTAACGACGCTATCGAGGCCTTCCTCACGCGCATCCAGAACGGCGAGGTGGAAAACGTGGCCGAGCGCTCCGCCATCAGCACCCTGTTTGCGATCCTGGGCCGCACCGCGCTCTACGAGAAGCGCGAAGCGGTCTGGAAGGATGAGTTCGGGGATGTCTGACATGTTCCGGTTCTGCGTGTTTCTGCTGGTTTTCGCAGCCTGGCTGCCGGCGCAGGATCATCCATTGCGCGTCATTGCTTTCGGGGCGCATCCCGACGATTGCGATATACGGGCCTCCGGCACCGCGGCCCGATTCCGAGCGCTCGGCGCCGCCGTGAAATTCGTATCGGTCACCAACGGCGACGCCGGCCACCAGATCGAAGGCGGCGGCGCGCTCGCCAAACGGCGCCGCGCGGAAGCCGAGGAATCCGGCCGGCGTCTCGGCATCACCTACGAAGTGCTCGATAACCACGACGGCGAGCTGCTGCCTACGGTCGACGTCCGCGAGCAGATCATCCGGCGCATACGTCAGTGGAACGCGGATATCGTGCTGGCGCCGCGGCCCAACGACTACCACCCCGATCACCGCTATACCGGCGTGCTGGTCGAGGATGCCGCCTACATGGTGGTGGTCCCGAACATCTGCCCGGATACTCCGCCGCTGCGCAAGAACCCCGTGTTTCTTTACTACGAGGATCGCTTCCAAAAGCCGTCGCCCTTCCGCCCGGATGTGGCCATCGACATCGACAGCGTCTTCGACAAAAAAATCGACGCGCTGGATGCGCACGTCTCGCAAGTCTACGAATGGCTGCCCTGGGTAGATCACAAACTGGACGAAGTGCCCAAAGACCCGGTCGCCCGCAAGCGCTGGCTGGCCCAGAGCCGCGACTACGAAGTCTCCCCGGCCGTGCGCCACGCGCTGGAGAAGTGGTACGGGCCGGAGCGGGCCGCCAAGATCCGGCACGCCGAAGCTTTCGAAGTTTGCGAGTATGGCTATCAGCCCACCGATGCCGAGTTGCGGCAACTCTTCCCAATGTTGCAGTAAGTACACACCGGCGCCCAGCCCCTTGCACCGGCGCATAGGGTCTGGTATAAGACGTTACTGACTCAACGCCAGGCTACTGGTTCCGGTCATGCCAGCGAAAAAGAAAGCGCCGATGCCGAAGGGTCCGGGGAAACGGGACCTTCCCGAAGTTTCGACGGCCCAAGATGGCGCGAACGGTCAAACTGCCCTGCGCATGACCAGGGGTGCGCCGCCCCGCAGCCAGATGGAGTCTTTCGGGGACGGTATGCGTCTGTTTCACGCGCGCCAGTTGGGCCAGGCACGAGAATTGTTCCTGGCGGCCTCCAACGGCCCGGACCGCGCCGTCTCGCACCGCGCGGCACTGCACGCCCGCATGTGCGAGAGCCGCCTGCAATCTTCCGGGGTGGTCCTGAGCACGCCCGAAGATCATTACAACTACGCCATTACGCTTATCAATTCCCGCAATTTCGCGGCCGCCCTGGAGCACTTGCGCGCCGCGCTCGCAGCCGAGCCCTCCGCCGACCATGTGCTCTACGCGCTGGCGGCGTGCCAGGGCCTGACTGGAGATTTGCAGGGAGCCTATGAGAACCTGAAACGTGCGATCGATTTACAACCGCGTAACCGCCTGGCGGCCCGGCAGGACCCCGACTTCGCGTCCTTCGCCGGCCAGACGGCTTTCTCCCGGCTGCTCTACCCGGACAAAAAGAATTAGCGGCCCGATCTCCCGCCCCATCTCTCGCCATGGCTAACCGCGAACCCTTGCGCGTGGTCGCCATTGGCGGCGGTACCGGCCTGTCCGCCCTGCTGCACGGCCTTAAGCCCTACGCCAAGCCGGGCCGCCGCGTCCTGCTAGACATTACCGCCGTGGTCACGGTCACAGACGATGGCGGAAGCTCCGGCCGTCTCAGCCGCGAATTCGATGTATTGCCTCCAGGCGACATCCGCAGTTGCATGGTGGCGCTTTCCGAAGACGAAGCTTTGCTTTCGCGCCTGTTCCAGCACCGCTTCCAGACGGGCCGCGGACTCAAGGGCCACAGCTTCGGCAACCTGTTCCTCACTGCCCTCACCCAAATCATGGGCGACTTCCCGGAAGCCGTCCGGGCCTCTTCGGAAGTGCTCAAGATCGTGGGCCGTATCTATCCCGCCACGGTCGCCAATGTTGCGCTGGAGGCCACTCTAGAGGATGGCACGCACGTTATCGGCGAAACCAACATCAGCCGCAGCCGCGCCCCCATCCGCGGCATCCGTCTGCGACCTCGCCGGGTGCGCCCCCTGGGCGATACGCTCACCGCCATCGCGGACGCGGACCTCATCACCCTCGGCCCCGGCTCGCTCTATACCAGCGTCATACCTAACTTGCTGGTCGAAGGTATTTCCGCCGCCATTCGCCGCTCACCGGCTATCAAGGCCTATTTTGTGAATCTGATGTGGCAGCCCGGCGAGACTATGAATTACACCGCTTCCGACCACATCCGCGCGCTCCATAAGCATGCCCGCGGCAAGCTGATCGACTACGCCATACTGAATGTACGGCGGATTCAACTGGCCCTCCGGAGGCGCTACGAAAAGCAACAGGCGCTTCCAGTGGAGAACGACATCGATCGAATCTTCCGCATGGGCATTAAGGTGGTAACCGCCAATCTGCTGCAGGAATCGAAGAGGGTCCGGCACGATCCGATCGAGACCGCGGAGGTCGTCGTGCGATTGGCTCAGGAAGGCCGCCGGCAACGGCTCGCCGCGGCTGAGAGGAAATAGAATTCATGGAAACGCCGTTGACCGTTGTGATTCTCGCGGCCGGGTTGGGCACCCGTATGAAGTCGCGGAAAGCCAAGGTGCTCCATCGCGTGGGCGGCCGCACCCTGGTCGAGCACGTCGTCCGCACCGCGCAGGCCCTGGCCCCGCCCGAGCGTATCTTCGTGGTGGTGGGCCACCAGGCCGAGAGCGTGCAGGCGGCGGTCGCGACTGCCGGCGCCGGCTTCGGCTTCATTCAGCAAAACGAGCAGAGAGGCACGGGCCACGCGCTGATGGTGGCCGCCGATCGCCTCTCCCACCTGGAGGGTTTGCTCGTCATTCTCTACGGCGATTGCCCGCTGGTGCGCGCGCGCACGCTGGAGGGGCTGGTCGCCGCGCAACAGTCGTCCCAGGCTGCCGGCGCCATTCTGACCGCGATCATGGACGATCCCACGGGATATGGCCGCGTGCTGCGCGACAGCCGGGATGGTGTCACCGCCGTGGTGGAGCAGAAGGCCGGCACGCCGCAACAACTCGCTATTCGCGAGGCCAACATGGGCCTTTACTGCTATCAAGCCGAACCGTTTTGGAAGCATATTCAAGAGCTCCAGCCCAATAATCCGGCGCGCGAGTATTACCTGACCGACATGGTCGAGGTTCTCAACCGCGCAGGCCACGCCATTCGCGCATTCCGTATCGACGATCCCCGCGAAGTGCTGGGCATCAACGACCGCGAAGAGCTGGCCGTGGTGGACCGCCTGCTGCGCGAGCGCAAAGTCCGCGAGCTCATGCTGGCCGGCGTCACCATCGAAAAACCCGAGACCGTCACCGTGGATCCCGCCGTCGAAATCGGTATCGACACCATCGTTGAACCGTTCGCCCAGATCCTCGGCAACACGGTCATCGGCGAGAACTGCAGGATCGGAGCGTGCGCTATCGTGCGCGATTCCGAACTGGCCGACGATGTCGAAGTGGGCCCGTTCACCATCATCGGCACGTCGCGCCTGGATCGCGGCGCCCACGCGGGCCCCTTCGCCCGCCTGCGCATGGAAAACCACCTGGGGCCCGGCGCGCACGTGGGCAATTTCGTCGAGCTGAAGAAGACCCAGTTAGACGCCGGATCGAAGGCTATGCACCTGGCGTACCTGGGTGACTCCCAGATCGGGCCGAAGGTCAATGTGGGCGCCGGCACGATCACTTGCAACTACGACGGGTACCGCAAACATGTAACCAAGATCGGCGCGGGAGCCTTCATCGGCAGTAACTCCACGCTGGTTGCGCCGGTCGAGGTCGGCGAGGGGGCCTATCTCGCTGCCGGCTCCGTCATTACCGGTGACGTCCCCGCCGATGCTTTGGGCGTGGCCCGCGCCCGCCAGGTGAACAAGGAAGATTGGGCCAGGAAGCGCCGAGAACTGGCCAAATAACTATGGATCCTTTCCGCGTTGTGCGTCAATCCTGGGCGCCGGGCGACACGCGCGAGGTTGAGGCGTCGCGCATCGAGCGTCAGATCGGCGTCGAGTACGATTCCTATCGCCGCGTCTACCTCGCTGACAGCCACGAGTGGATCATCGCCGGCCACATCGCCCGCGACGACGGCAAGACTTACTACATTCTCGAATGCGTTTCGTGATCCGCCCGGCCGAACTGTTCCTCAAGGCGCTTGGCGTGGTCTACCTCATCGCCTTCATCTCGTTCGGCGTGCAGGCCGATGGGCTGGTCGGCTCCCAGGGCGTGCTGCCGCTCGAGAATTACCTGCGCGGCATGCATCAGGCCATGGGCGCGCGAGCTTTCTGGTACGTGCCCACCGTGTTCTGGGCCAACTCGAGCGATCTCGCGCTGCGCATCGCCTGGATCGCTGGGGCGGCGCTCTCCATCGTCCTGACACTCGGATTTTTTCGCCGCGCGTGCCTGGTCCTGCTGCTGATCCTTTACCTCTCGATCTGCACGGCCGGTCAGGATTTCTGGTCCTTCCAGTGGGATATTCTCCTGCTCGAAGCCGGCTTTCTCGCGATCTTCCTGGATTCCTCACCAGGCCGCCAGTGGCTCTTTCGCTGGCTGCTGTTCCGGCTGATGTTCATGTCGGGCCTGGTGAAGCTGCTGAGCGGCGACTCCGCCTGGCGCAACCTGACCGCGCTTGGCTATCATTACGAAACGCAGCCCTTGCCCACGCCCATCGCGTGGTACATGTTCCAGCTCCCCGGCTGGTTTCAGAAGGCTTCCACGGCGGTGGTCCTCTTCGTAGAATCGCTGGTGCCGTTTCTGATCTTCGCGCCGGCCATGTTGCGGCGCATCGCGGCGTTTTTGCTGATCGGTCTTCAAGTGCTGATCCTGCTCACGGGTAACTACACATTCTTCAACCTGCTGGCCATCGCGCTCTGCCTGTTTCTATTCGAGGACGGCCCAGCCGCATCACCCGAAACATCCGGCGAAACCCGAATGCACCGCGGCGTCACGATCGCCGTGATGGCATTCGTCCTGGTCTCGAGCGGCTTGCAGTTTCTAGAAATGTTCTCCTTCCCGCTGCCCGCGCTGGCGCTCGATTATTTGAGCGCCATTTCCCCGCTGCGCATCATTAATACTTACGGCCTGTTCGCTGTCATGACCACTACGCGGCCCGAGATCGTCATCGAAGGCTCGCAAGATGGCGACACCTGGCGGCCCTACGAGTTTCGCTATAAGCCGGGCGACCTGCGGCGCGCGCCGCCCTGGGTCGAGCCCTATCAGCCGCGGCTCGACTGGCAGATGTGGTTCGCGGCTCTGGGCAGTCCGCAACAGAACACCTGGTTCTACAATCTCGCCGTCCGGCTGATGCAGGGATCAGCGCCGGTCCTGCGCCTGCTGGCCAACAATCCGTTTCCGGCAGGCCCGCCGCGTTATATACGGGCGCTGGTCTACGACTACCAGTTCACGGACTTTGCCACGCGCAAGTCCAGCGGCGCATGGTGGCGGCGCGAGCTGAAGGCGACTTACCTGGCGCCTGTCTCGCTACGGGCCCGTTGACCCGCGCGCCACGCACCGCACATTATCGATCAGCCGGGTCTGCCCCACCCATACTGCCGCCGCCACGCGCACCGCGCCGGTGATGCTCTCGACCGGCTGCATTTCTTCGGCGTCTGCGATCTCGAGATACTCCACGCGCATGCGCGGGGCTTCTTCGAACGCCGCCAGAGCCCTGTGCCGCACGGCCTCAGCACTGGTCTCCCCTTCTGCGATACGCTCCGCGGCATCGCGCAACGCAGCGTAAATCCGCGGCGCGATGGCGCGCTCTTCCGCGCTCAGGTGCTGGTTGCGCGAGCTCAGCGCGAGGCCGTCCGGCTCACGCACGGTCTCGACCCCCATTACCTCGACCGGCAGGTTCAGATCCTTGACCATGCGGCGCACCACGGCCAGTTGCTGCGCGTCCTTCTCGCCGAAATAGGCGCGCTCCGGCTGCACGATCTGGAGCAGTTTCAGCACGACGGTTGCCACGCCGCGAAAATGGCCCGGACGGAAATGGCCTTCCATGTGGTCCGCAATGCGCGTGACATCCACCCATGCGAGTTGTGGCCGCGGGTACATCTCCTCAACGGGCGGCGCGAACACCACGTCCACGCCACGCGCCGCGCAGAATGCCAGGTCCGTCTCGAGCGGGCGCGGATACCGCAGGTAATCCTCGCTCTGGTTGAACTGGCTGGGATTGACGAAGATGCTCACCGCCACCGAGGGCGAGTCGCGCCGCGCTACTTCGATCAAGCGCCCGTGGCCGGCATGCAGCGCGCCCATGGTCGGCACGAAACCCACTGGCCGTGGCGCATTCGCGAGAAAGCTGCGCACTTCCGCGATCGAAGCAACTGTGCGCAAACCTACTCGGCCCCGTCCTCTGCCAAAGCCAGCACGGGCGCCGGGGCACGCTGGTGAGGCGCCGGGAAGCGGCCGGTCCGCACGTCGTCTGCGTAGGCCCTGACCGCGGCTACGGTCTGGTCGCCCAGTTCTGCATAACGCTTCACAAACGCAGGTACGCCATCCTGCGAAAGGCCCAGCATGTCGTAGCTCACCAGCACCTGCCCGTCGCAGTACGGCCCTGCGCCGATGCCGATCGTAGGGATGCGCAACTCTTTGGTCACGGCGCGGGCCACTTCCGCCGGAATCGATTCCAGCACCACCGCGAACGCGCCCGCCACTTCCAATGCGTGCGCATCCGCCAGCAACTGCCCGGCGTCCTCATCGAGCGTAGCCTGCCGCCGGAATCCACCAAGCTGGTGAACCGATTGCGGCACGAGGCCCAGGTGGCCCATCACTGGAATGCCGACCTCGACCAGCCTGGCGGCTGCTTCCACCACCGCGCCGCCGCCCTCCATCTTCACCGCTGCCGCGCCGCCTTCCTGAATCAGCCGGCCGGCATTGCGCACCGCTTCCGGCACGCTCAACTGGAAAGTCAGAAACGGCATGTCGGCCACCACCAGCGCCCGCTCGGCGCCGCGGCTTACGGCGCGTGTGTGATGCACCATTGCATCGAGCGTCACGGGCAGCGTGGTCTCGTAACCCAACACGACCATTCCCAGCGAATCGCCCACCAGCATTACGTCGATCCCCGCGCGATCCAGCAGCCGCGCCATGGTGTAGTCGTAAGCCGTCAGCATGGCGATGCGCTCGCCGCGCCGTTTCTTGGATTCGAGATCGGGCACCCGAATCCGATTCGCTTCAGGCATTCTTCACAGCGGCCTCTCCTTTAAGGATAACAGCCGCGTGGACGGGCTTCCTTGTTGTCTGACTTTGGCGATCTGCAGCAATTCTTTGTAGGCGCGGATGGAGGCGCGCTCGAGGCAGTTGGCACTCTGCGATAACCATTTTTTCGACCAGGAGATGCTCGGTTGTGTTTTGGGGATTGCAGTTTTCGTGTAGGTCGGCGGAGAACTGGTCAAGGTCGCTTGGATCGTCGCCGGGCAGGATGAGGGTGCGAGCGCGCAGACCGTGACGGAAAGCATTGAGGCGGGAGGCTGCTTTGCCTTCGAAAGTATTGGGGCCGGTGGATTTAGAGGCATTGCGACGATTTGCTTCGACCTGTTTCTGGGTAGTCATCATGTTTTTACGACGAAGGAAGCCATTTTTATAATACTTTCTTTATGTCGTGGCTTTTTCTGTTACTAGGTGGCAGATGTAGCTCTTCCCGGTCTCACGATAGCACCGGAGGGTTATAAGTTAGGGTCGTAGGTGATGGGGAGAGGCTGTAAGTGATTGATGTCTAGAGGGAAAAAGGTGCGGGGAAATCTTTGTTGCGGGTGTGACTGGCGAATGGGCGGGCGAGGCTTTGCCGACGGCTGATCGCCAGCCTAACGCCGCAAGCATACTGCTGGCCATTCGGCGAACGGCGATAGTCTGTTCCAAAAGCTCAAGATGTGGAACGCACCCAGTCGGACGGACGCACAACCGCACTCTCAATCCGGTGATTCGCACGCGTGGCCGCGTGTTTCCTGGAGCGGCCAACAACTGTGGCCTGACGCCTCGGGTTGTCTTTAGGGCCGCTGACAGGTGTCCCCGAAGCTTGGAGCAGACCCAGCTCTGCTGCACCACCCCCAAACTCGGAAAGCGGAACCGATAAACGGCCTAGTTATCTCGCAGACACTACACTAGACTAGCGAGGTCTTCGACCTCAAACCGACGAGGTGCCAGCGGACGCGGCGTTGCCTTAGTCTCTCGTCCAAGCCGCCAAGGCCCAAAGAACGCCAAAACCGCAACGGAGCTATGATGGGAATTACAAAACACTGCGGATCGGTCCCGAGGTTTACCTCATCACGCCGATTGGCGATATCCGCACAACGGGAGAAATCCCGATTTAAGCGACTCGGTCAAAATGGGCGAGAGCATTGCCCTTGTGGCTTCTGTGCGGGCACTGGATGGACCCGATCTGCGGTCATAGCTAACCGGCGTGACTCCCGGTTCACGCGTACAGGGAAGTGTTGTCCTTTTTCAAAACTTGACACTTTTGTTCAGATCTTGGTCCTGAGAGACGTCTACTTCCTGGGCCATCGTCGCGCGGCTCCGCGTTTTGTTTCCCCCCTTAGAGTTGCTCGACAACGAGGTACACAGAGAAGGAATAAGGCGGCGCTATCGGTCCGGGCGGGCAACCAGGACAGGCGCCGCTCAGAGGGTCAGAAAATAAGATAGGCGTATTTGCTTTCGCTCGGAAGAAATACTGGACTGGGCCACTGCTGCTGTTTGTCAGAGATCCGGTGACAGGCAGGCAAGCAAGAAACCCGGCCCCCGCTTGGTCTTGGCTAGCGCCCGAGTCGTTCGTAATCACGAGATCTGGGCAAAACGAACCGATAGGGCTGTTATTTGCGGGGTTGGTTACAACCGTCTCTTGGTAAACAGTTACACGGAAAAGACCATCGCTCGGCGGCGTATAAACGGTGGTCTGTGGAATCGCCTGAGTTTGACCCGTGAATCTCAACTGCTTCACTATTACGGGGCTATTTCCGGCAGAAGCGGATGGTACAGATTCCTGAGTGCGACCGGGTAGGGCCGCAAACAAGAGGATTCCGAGAGTCAACGCAATGATTCTATTCATGTTGTAGGCGCCTCCATGTTGCGCCACCAGTCGAGTGTATCACCGCTGAAGCTGTGCCGGCCTTTCCTTGCGAGCCCCATGGCTTGCACACCGCTGATTTCGGGATGGCCATGTACCGAAACCTCTGGTCGCGAGTTTCAAATACGGGGTTCAAGGTATGGGTTCGAACCCCAACTGGTTGAGTGTTCCACAATCTTCAAGAAGTGGGACGGGAGCCTGACCAAATGCTGTTGGCGACCATCCGTCAATGCCGTATAGTAGAAACGTGATTGCCGACACGGCCACCGTACCCGCCGGCGCGAGCAGCGGAACAGTTCAGGTGGTGTCAGCCAGCCGCACCCTTTCGAGCAGCGTGCCATTCCGGGTGCTGCCATAGAGTCCGCACTTGTCGACAGGAGCCCGGGCAGGTTGGGGATTGGAGACGGTCTCGGAGTTACTGCGCGGCTTCACCTCCAAAAGTCGGGGCAAGCCATTTTTCCGCCTTGCGCAGCAGGCGGTAGCTGTCGCGCCCGCGCCGCACGACGAAATCGTGCAGCAGTCCCGTCGCATGGCCAAAAAGCGAAACCACAGCTGTAGGGTTACTGTACAAGGTCAAGGTGTGCGCTGGCGCGCTAATGCGTGGCGTTGCGGCTCCCCTCTCGAATGGCGCGGATCTCGTCGCTGGGGATGTGCAGAAACTCCAGGAACTCCTGGTGTTCTTCCGGCGCGGAGCGCTCGAATTCCTCGTGCCAGCGCCGCATTTCCGCTTCCGTGAAGCCGGAAGCGTGCATGATGGATGTCCATTTCTGTTTGGTGATCACTTTGGTCCTCCTCAGAGAGTCTTTGTGTTTCAAAAGTTTGAAAATCGCTTGTTGATGGTCGCGCAGCTTATGGATCTCGGCGCTCAGCTCGATCAGGCGCCGTTGCAGGACCGCCGATGCGTCGCTTTCCGGGTGGGACAGAATCGAACGGATGTCGTCGAGCTTCAGGCCCGCGTCGCGATATATACAGATTTGTTGCAAGCGGCGCAGGTCCGCGTCGCCGTAGTTGCGGTAGTTGCCGGCCGTGCGCGTGGCCGGTTTGAGCAACCCGATGGATTCGTAGTAGAGCAGGGCGCCGCGGCTTAATCCGCAGCGTTGGGCGACTTGGGACACGGTGAGCATCGGCCTGTTCCCAGTGTGAACCCTGTAGCTATAGACAGGTCAAGAGAAAATTTCCGGCTTGCGCCATGAGCTACGAAGCCTTGCTTAGCAGAAGGAACATCCGCTCATCGCCCTCCCGCGTCTTCGGATCGGACTGCGGGCTGCCTGAGCTGACCGCGGCGCGGATCTGCCATCCGGCCCGCCGCGCCAGCAGCGTTAGTCCCGGCGGCGAAAAGATCCAATAGTTAGTCGCGTCGGCATTGCACTCGTCCGCTTCCAGCAGATACGCCACGGGTAACTGTTCCAGACGAACGTCCCGTTCCGGACTCCAGCGCGCGACCCGGGTACTCAGGAAACAGAATCGCGCGTGTCTGGCGAGTGTCTCGAGGGCGTAGAAAGGGTTCTTGAGATGATACAGCGTGCCCAGAAACAGAGCCGCGCCGTAGCGCCTGGTGACTTCGAAACGCCCGTCCAGATCCACGTCCTGAATGTGTACTTGCGATCCGAGGGACTGCGCCAGCGAGCGCAGCCCCTGCATGCGGTTCATGTTGGTCTCCGAGTTGTCCCATGCCTCGACGCGATACCCGAGGGACTCCAGGAAAAAGCTCAGGGCGCCATCCGCCGCGCCAATATCCAGCACGGGTTCGTCGCCGATAATCTCCGGCAACGACAGCCCGGCATCGTGCAGCAGGTGCTGCACGTAGAATAAGTTCGCAAAGCAATCGTACGGATACCAGTCGAAATCGCGGGTGCCGGCCAGGGACTTCGCCTGTTCGAACTTTCGCCGGAAGCGCAGTCCCTTGCGCACCAGTCCACTGAATCGAACAAAGGTATCCATGTTGTGCCAGAAGCATAGCGTACACGACAATGGATCTCTATGGCTGATCGGGTGAATCCGCGCACCGAACCCCGCTGGCCCGCGGTAATGGCGGTCTTGTCGGTCGGCGGGTTGTATTGGGCTTTGCCGGAGAGCCTGAGTCCCGGGCCGGGTTGGCTGTTGCTCGCGCTGGTGATGCCGCTGTCGATTACTGCGATAATCCTGAACAAGCGATCCAGGTATGCGCTGAATCAGGTGGTCGGATACGCCATACTGGGCATCGTTACGGCGGCCCTGATCGGTTCGCTGATCCTGCTGATCGCGGCGTTGCCGGACCACAAGGAAGCCCCCAAGGAGCTGCTCAAGTCGGCCGCGGCCCTGTGGATCTCCAACATTCTGGTATTCGCTTCCTGGTATTGGCGGTTGGATGCCGGCGGCCCGCACGAGCGCGAGTTGCGTGGCGTGCATATGGAAGGCGCTTTCCTCTTCCCCCAGATGACCCTGGACGACCCGGATTGGATCCCCGGATTTATGGACTACCTGTTTCTGGCCTTCAATACCAGCACCGCTTTTTCGCCGACCGATGTTCCGGTGCTATCGCGGTGGGCAAAGGGCATGATGATGGTGCAGTCCATCATATCGTTTACGACAGTAGCGCTGCTGGCGGCGCGCGCGGTGAATATACTGTGAACGAGTCGATCTGTGATACAGTCGTGCGTTGCGATGACGTTGAACGCCTATCTGCTCAAGAGCACTGTGGTGGCTGCTTTGGGCGGCCTGCTCTTCGGATTCGACACCGCCGTGATTGCCGGCGCCACACATGCCTTGAAGGACCTCTACGGGCTTTCGGACTCCTTGCTGGGCGTGACCGTGGCCAGCGCGCTGTTCGGCACCATTCTGGGCGCCATGTTCGCGAGCATCCCCGCCGACCGTTACGGCCGGCGCGACAGCCTGCGCCTGATGGCCATTCTGTATCTGATCTCCGCCCTGGGATGCGCGTTCGCATGGAATTGGTATGCGCTAGTCTTCTTCCGGATTATCGGGGGCCTCGGCATCGGCGGCTCTTCGGTGCTGGGGCCGATGTACATCGCCGAGATCGCGCCGGCGAAGTGGCGCGGCCGGCTGGTCGGTTTCTTTCAGTTCAACATTGTCTTCGGCATCCTGCTGGCCTACTTCTCCAATTTCGTGATCGGTCGGGCGGAGTTGGGCGCCCCTGAGTGGCGCTGGAAGCTGGGCGTTTCGGCCATCCCCGCGGCGTTTTTCCTGCTGATGCTCTTTGGCATTCCGCGCAGCCCGCGCTGGCTGGTGAAGCAGCGGCGTGTTGCGGAAGCCAGGGAAACCCTCCGCCTCAGCGGGGAGGCGAATTATGAGCAGGAGCTGCAGGACATTGTCGCTTCTATCGACGTAGAGCACGGCCATGGCGACGAGCCGCTCTTCACGCGGAAATATCGCATGCCGATCTTCCTGGCAATTTCCATCGCGATGTTCAACCAGCTCTCCGGCATCAACGCGATCTTATATTATCTGAACGACATCTTCACGCAAGCCGGATTCAGTAAGGACTCGGGCGACCTGCAGGCCGTGGCCGTCGGCGCGACCAATCTGCTCTTCACCATCCTGGCTATGTCCGTGATCGACCGGATCGGCCGTAAAACCCTGCTGCTGGTGGGTTCCGTGGGCACGGCCGTCTGTCTGGCGGGTGTCGCTGCTATATTTGCCATGCACAGCCATCAGAATTTGTTGGTCTGGCTGTTGATGGGCTTCATCGCGTTTTTTGCATTCTCGCAGGGCGCGGTGATCTGGGTCTATCTCAGCGAAGTTTTTCCGAATCGCGTGCGCGCCAAGGGGCAGAGCCTGGGCAGCTCCACGCACTGGTTCATGAACGCGCTGATTTCCGGCACGTTTCCGCTGCTGGCGGCGGCTTCGGGCTCGGTGCCGTTTGTATTCTTTTCCGCCATGATGTTGCTTCAATTCTTCGTCGTACTGTTTACTTATCCCGAAACCAAGGGAGTGACACTCGAGCAGATGCAGAAGAAGCTGGGGATCGCCTGATGCGAGGGTTCCTGATCGGTTTGATAGTAGCGCTCATGTTAGTGGCCGCGGGCGCTTATGCCTACTTCCGCTTCGGATTTGCGCCGGTCGCCACGACGGCGCCGCCCATGCCCTTCGAGAAGACTTTGGCCCACATGGCGCTTGACGCGCGGATCGCCAAAGAGGGCAACGCGCAATCGCCGATTCCTCCGAGCGAGGCCAATCTGCTGGCGGGCGCGCAGGTCTATCGCGAGCAGTGCGCCGTATGCCACGGCCTTTCCGGCCAGCCCCAAACGGCGATTGCCAAGGGCATGTTCCCGCGTCCGCCGCAGCTGTTCGAGGGGCATGGCGTGACTGACGATCCGCCTGGTGAGACCTACTGGAAAGCGGTGAACGGAATCCGGCTGACCGGAATGCCCGGGTTTATGGGATCGCTCAGCGATACGCAGCTTTGGCAGGTCAGCCTGATGCTGGCGAATGCCGACAAACTGCCGGCGAGCGTGAAGGCGGCGGTAACTGCGCCGCGACAGTAACTGCGCCGCGACAGTAACCGAGCCGTGGCCGTCAGGGAGCGGTCCCCTCACTGCGTTACAATGTGGATAAATGTCCCAGCGGGAAACCACGCTAGCCCCGCCGGATCCTTTCGCTCCGCACGCGCTCTCCAGGCTGGCCGAGCTGGAAAACGCCATGCAATCGGCGATCCGGGGGAAGCCCGAAGTTGTCCGGCTCTCGCTGGTCTGCCTGCTGGCCCGCGGCCACCTGCTGATCGAGGACGTTCCGGGCGTGGGCAAGACTACGCTTGCGCAGTCGCTGGCGCGCGCCGTAGCGTGTAGTTTTCATCGGCTGCAGTTCACCAGCGACATGCTGCCCAGCGACGTGCTCGGCGTGACCATTTACAATGCGCATGCCGAGGCCTTCGAGTTCAAGCGGGGGCCGGTATTCACCAATTTCCTGCTGGCGGACGAGATCAACCGGACCACGCCCAAGACGCAGTCGGCGCTGCTCGAAGCCATGAATGAAGGACAGGTGACCATCGACGGACGGCCGCACTCGCTGCCGCGTCCGTTCATGGTGATCGCCACGCAGAACCCCGTGGAGCATCACGGGACCTACCCGCTGCCGGAGTCCCAGATGGATCGCTTCCTGATGCGGCTGCGCATCGGATATCCGGATGCCGCGAGCGAGCGCGAGATCCTGCGCAACTTCGAAATGGCCCCCGCGGAGACAGTGCGTCCGGCACTGGCGGGGGAGGACATTCTGCGGCTGCAGACCGCCGTGCAGGGCGTCGTGGTGGAAGAGTCGCTGGTCGATTATATGCTGGCTATCGTGGCCAGCACCCGCGCCCACGAATCGCTGACTCTGGGAGTAAGCCCGCGCGGTTCGCAGGCGCTGTTCCGGGCAGTGCAGGCGCTGGCTCTGGTGGAAGGGCGGGAGTACGCTATTCCGGACGACGTGAAGCGGCTGGCGGTGCCGGTGTTCGCCCATCGCGTGGTGGTAAATACGCGCACGGCGCTGGCGCAGCGGCGCTCGGACCTGGGCGATCGCATCGTCGAGGAAATACTCAGCCTGACCGACGTGCCCCTCTAACTGGATGCTGAAAACGTGCTTGCAAGCGCTTACAGAGTCGCGACCCATCTCTCACCGATCCGCGGCAGGCATTAACCGAGCCCGGACCGCAAGCGCTTACAGAGCCGCGACCGTCAGGGAGCGGAAGCCGGACGCCTTTTTCCGCATCGGCCGCGCAACTCCATTATGAAGACTGCCATTATCGGCCTGCCCATGACGGGCAAGACATCCTTGTTCACTATTCTGACCGGGGCGCACCAGGAGGCGCGCATCGGATCCACCTCCGCGCGTATGGGCGTCGCCAAGGTGCCCGACGCGCGCCTCGATGCGCTCGCCAAATTGTTCGAGCCGCACAAACTGACGCACGCCGCTGTCGAGTATGTGGATATGCCCGCGGTGTCGAAAGAGAGCTTGCGCGATGCCAGCTATGTCGCCAGCCTGCGCGTGGTCGACGCGTTTGCGCACGTGCTGCGCCTGTTCGAGGACGATACCGTTCCGCACGAGAAAGGCAGCGTCGATCCGCTGCGGGATTTGGAAGACGTCGAGACCGAGCTGATCCTCAGCGACCTGGTGGTGATCGAGAAGCGGCTGGAGCGTTTGGAGAAAGACCGCAAGAAGATCAAAAATCCCGAGCTGGATCGGGAATTCGAGCTGCTCGAGAAGTGCAAAACCGCGGTGGAGGCGAATGCTCCGCTGCGGCAACTGGAGCTCGACCACGAAGAAGAGAAGCGTATTCGCGGCTTCCAGTTCCTATCGCAAAAGCCGATGCTGTACGTGCTGAATCTGGGCGAGGCGGATGCGCCGCGACTTCACGAAAAGGAGCGGGAATATCGGGAGGGCGCGCTGGCCGGCCGCAAGGGAGCGGCGGTGACAGCCATATGCGGGAAAGTGGAGGCTGAGCTGGCCGAACTGCCGCCGGCGGAGCAGAAGGATTATCTGGCTAGTTACGGGCTGGCCGAATCGGGGCTCGAGCGGCTGATTTCCGCGACCTATGCGTTGCTCGGGCTGATGTCGTTTCTGACCGCGGGTGAGGACGAAGTGCGCGCCTGGACCATTCCGTTCCACAGCACGGCGGTGAAGGCGGCCGGGGCCATTCACTCGGATTTCGAAAAGAAGTTCATACGGGCGGAAGTGGTGAACTGGAAATCGCTGGTGGATTGGGGAGGGTATGCCGGGGTGCGCGACAAAGGGCTGCTGCGGTTGGAAGGCAAAGAATATATTGTGAAGGATGGCGACGTGCTTGTGATCAGGCACGGTTAGGCCACTATAAGGCAACCTATGACTGGCGTTATCTTTATGGCGATGGCATTGGCGTTGAGCGCGGTTGCCTGGGCGCAGAGCGCCGGGATTTCCGGCGAGCGGATTCGCGCGCATGTGAAATTTCTGTCCAGCGATTTGCTGGAAGGGCGCGGAGTGGCCGTCCGGGGCGGCGATCTGGCTACGGAATACATTGCCAGCCAGTTCGCGGTGTCTGGCGCCAAGCCCGCGGGCGATGGCGGGACTTACTTCCAGAAGGTTCCGCTGGTGGGCGTGCGTACTGATCCGAACGCGGAACTTTCCGCAAGCTCCGGCGGTCAGACGCTGGCCTTTCGATGGTCCGATGACTTCGTGGCCACCAGTTATCTGCAAAAGCCGGAGACGCGCTTCGATGCTGAGGCCATCTTCGTGGGGCACGGCATCGTGGCGCCCGAGTTTAAATGGAACGACTATAAAGATGCGGATGTGCGGGGCAAAGTCGTGGTGCTATTCACCAATGAGCCCGCCTCGGACGATCCGCAATTTTTCGCCGGCCGCGCGCTGACGTACTACGGCCGGTGGACCTACAAGTACGAACAGGCGCTGCGTCAAGGAGCGCTTGCCTGCATTATTATCCATACCACGCCGACGGCGGGCTACGGCTGGGAAGTCGTGCGCAACTCGTGGGGCCGCGAGACGCCCTTCGTGAAGCTGGCGCCCGGCGAACCGGCCCTGGCGATGGCCGGATGGGTCACCGAAGACGCCGGCGAAAAGCTGCTGGGGATGGCCGGGCACACGGTTCAGGAACTGCTGAAAGCTTCGGAATCGCGCGACTTCCGGCCGATGCCGCTGGGGATTCAGATTCGCGGCGTGCTGGCGAGCGCCGTTCGCGAGATGGACACGCGCAACGTGGCCGCCGTGGTTCCGGGCAGCGATCCCAAGCTGAAAGACGAAGTTGTGATCTTCACCGCCCACTGGGACCACCTGGGCGTGGGGCAGCCCGTGAACGGCGATCCGATTTATAACGGCGCGATCGATAACGGGACGGGGTGCGGCATTTTGATCGAGCTGGCGCGGGCGTGGGCGGCGCTCGAGGAAAAGCCGCGGCGATCGGCCCTGTTCCTGGCGGTGACCGCGGAGGAAGGCGGCCTGCGCGGGTCGGAGTTCTACGGCGCCCATCCGATTTTTCCGGCCGGCAAGACGGCCGTGGATCTGAATTACGACGCGCTGTTCCCTTATGGCCGGACTCGCGACGTAGTGGTGGCCGGCGCCGAGCGGACCATGCTCTGGCCCTTGGTGCAGCAAGCCGCTGAACGGATGGAGCTCACCATCAAGCCCGACCCGCGGCCGGAGCAGGGCAGCTATTACCGTTCCGACCACTTCTCTCTGGCGCGCGTGGGCGTTCCGGCATTTTCGATCGAAAGCGGCACGGAGTTCGTGGGCAAGCCCGCGGACTACGGCGCCCGCCTGTTTGAAGAGTACAACTCGAAGCACTATCACCAGCCCTCGGACGAGTATCACGAAGACTGGGATTTCTCGGGCCTGGAACAGATGGCCCGATTCGGTATGCTGATCGGCATGGGAGCCGCCAATCAGGATGGGTTGCCCACCTGGAAGGCAGGCGACGAATTCCTGGCCGCGAGAGAGAAAAGCGGCGTGCGTTAGCTGTTCGAGGAGCTCAAACCCGCGCTGGACAATGTGTTCATGATGATCGACATCGGATTCAGCGCATCGCTCTGAGTACTGGACAAAGTCGAAGTGGAGCTGCTCGCGCCGCTCACACTCGAGCTGGCGTATGAATCGACGGACGAACCCCCCGAATGATGATGATGGTGGTGATGCCCGCCGAGAGCCTGGACCAAATCGCTGATGTTCGGCATCTGACCGGTGGTGGAGGCGGTTTGGAAGTCGGTGGAAAGCGCGCTAAGCTGCGTTGCCGCAGCGGTGTTGCCTTGCGACTGGGCCGTTTGCGCGGCGGTTTGAAGGTTGGTGGCGATCTGCTGTGTGATCTGCTGGTACTCGGCCGGGTTTTGCTGCTGCAGTTGTTGGAGCGTACTCATCAACTGAGCGAAGGGCGAAAGCTGCTGGCTGTCGGTTGGCATGGTCAGCGAAGATGCGCTGCTGCTTGCCGTGCCAGAAGTCGAACTGGCCGAGCCGGTCGAGCCAGTCGAGTTGGAGCCGCCGAGGGCGCCCGAAAGGATCGACTGCAGGTAGGCCTCGGAGTTCGAAAGAGCGTTCACGTTCATATCTTACTTATCGGCACTTTCCTCGCCGAGCCCTAGTTTAATTAAAGTGCGGCGCGAACGCATACAAGTGGTTCTTGACACAAGACTCCTGAAAGCCGCCGATGTGGCAGCCAAGCGGCAAAAGGTTAACCGATCGGCTCTGATCCGCCAGGCGCTCCACGAACATCTGAAACGCCTGCACCTGTTGGAACTGGAGAAGCGCGACCGTCGCGGTTATGAAGCTCAGCCGCAGCGAATCGAAGAGCTTCGTGTCTGGGAGGACGCCGCGGCATGGCCGGAAGACTGAGCCGTGGCGATGTTCACCTTTACCGATTTGCGCCACCGGATAAGCAGCGGCCAGTTCTCATCCTGACACGGGACAGCGCGGTTGGCCATCTTTCGAGTGTTACCGTGGCGCCGATCTCGTCGACAGTCCGCGGCGTGCCATCTGAAGTCACGTTGGACGCTGACGATGGAAATGAAAGGCCACTGCGCAGTCAACCTGCACAATGCCGTTGCGGTCTCACAGGAAGCGGAGTGGGCCGGAGTGACGCTGTCGACGCCAAATAGAAATGTCCTATTCTGCCAAGTAGAAATGTCCTATCGGCGTTTCTCGGCAACCCGCCATTCCCCTCTTGATGCACTGTGTTGCATCGCGGCCAGCCGTCAAGGCTTCCCTTCGGCGCCAAGATTGGCGGCCTTGACGGCACCAGACCGCAATGCGGGAGATTTACCGTGATGAGGGGAATGGCAGGCCTGTTCTGGCGTGAATTTGTACGCTTTATAGTACGAAGTACTTCGGAAGTGAGGCGGACATTTCTACTTGGCGCCGACAGGGCCGGAGTGACGCTTGATTTCGTCCGCAATTCGATATATCTTTAAAACGAGAGCGGTGGAGTTCGCTTAACGCCGTCCAAGACGGCCAATGACTCCTACAGTGATTCAGCTGTAGGAGCCGCTCATCAGCCCCTCCTGTAGCCAATCACTCAAGACAGACTGCTGAGGAATGCTGCGATGGATCAAATGTGGTTTGTTGCCGCTGTGTGGCTGTTGCTGGCGTTAGTCGCGGTCCTGGCGGCTAACTGGCTGAGAGTCTCGACCGCTCTTTCCGAGATCGTCGTCGGTACGGTCGCTCAACTCGTCATCGGCGCGCTGGTCGGCAGAAATGCCTTGGGCGCGAAAGCCGAATGGATCACCTTCCTGGCAGGCACCGGCGCCATCGTTTTAACGTTCCTGGCCGGCGCCGAGCTCGACCCCGCGGTGTTCCGGGAGAAATGGAAGGAATCCTCGGCGGTCGGCCTGGTCGGATTTTTTGTCCCGTTTTTCGGCGCGGCTATGGCGGCCCATTATCTCGTAGGTTGGGGATGGCGCCCCAGTTGGCTGGCGGGCGTGGCGCTCTCCACTACCTCGGTCGCGGTGGTCTACGCCGTGATGCTCGAGCTGGGCTTCAATCAGACTGTCTATGGAAAGGCGATCCTGGCGGCGTGTTTCATCAATGACCTGGGCACGGTGATCGCGCTGGGCCTGATCTTCTCGCCGTTCACCATAAGGACGCTGATCTTCGTTGGCGCCTGTATCGTGTTCTTTGTCGCGCTGCCGTTCGTTACGCAATGGTTTTTCGAGCGCTATGGCGGGCGCGTCTCGGAGCTAGAAACCAAGTACCTGCTGTTCCTTCTGTTCGGATTGGGCGGCTTGGCCGTCTGGTCCGGCAGTGAGGCGGTGCTCCCCGCTTATCTGATTGGAATGGTGCTGGCCGGCACGGTGGGCAAGGATCATTTCCTGATTCGCCGTCTGCGCACCCTGACCTTCGGTCTGTTGACGCCCTTCTACTTCATACGCGCCGGCAGCTTCGTGTCGGTGCCCGCCCTGGTTGCCGCACCGCTCGCTTTCGTCACCCTGTTTCTGGCGAAGATGGGATCGAAGCTCGCCGGGCTGTTGCCTACCGTGCGGGCTTTCGGCTACAGTGGGCACGACGGAATCTACTATTCCCTGATGATGTCCACCGGACTCACTTTCGGCACCATCTCGGCGCTGTTCGGGTTGAATCATGGCATCATCGACCAGAAGCAGTATTCCCATCTGGTCGCCACGGTAATCGCCACCGCGGTCGTCCCCACCGCCATAGCGAACGCATGGTTCATGCCGCGGCACCTGCTGCCGGAGAAGGAGCGGGAACTGAAGGAATCCGCGTTTGGCGAGCCGGTGGGAGACTTGGATGTATGACCATCTATGACCTATAACAGGGAAGGAGACTCATACGGTTGGACAAATACCTGGTAGTGCTGGCGGGAGCGGGACTCGGCGGGTTGATGCGCTATGTGGCCGGAACCTGGATCATGTCGAAGTACGGTGGACGATTTCCGCTCGGTACTCTCGCGATCAATGTCACTGGCGCGTTTCTCATCGGCGTACTCATGACGCTCCTGACCGAGAGATTTCACCCGCATCCCAACTGGCGCCTGTTTCTGGTAGTGGGAATTCTTGGCGGATACACTACCTTCTCGAGCTTCGAGTACGAAATTTATCAGGCCATGCGCGACGGCGAACGATGGCTGGGCCTGTTCTATATGACCGCCAGCGTGCTGCTCGGCTATCTCGGCGTATGGCTGGGCACGCTGCTGGCTCGCGGCCGATAGGAGCCTTGACGAGCCGATAGGAGCCCGTAGGAGAGAGCTAACATGCTGAGCAAAGGTCCTGCTAAGAAAGTCACTATCTTCATCAATGAAGACACCCAGCATCATATGACGGCGCTGCATGACTCCATCATGAACTTTCTGATGCACAAAGGCGTCTACGGCGCTACCGCGACCCGGGCATATTCCGGGTTCGGCTCGCACCAGATGATGCATACGCCCAAAGTCGAAGTGCTGGCGCAGCATCTTCCGATCCGCATCGAATTCATCGAGACGGCGGAGAAGGTCGAAGATCTTCTGCCCACGCTCTACGAGCTGGTTACCGACGGTTTGATCGAGGTACAGGACACCACCGTAGTGAGATTAGCCCGCAAATCCGCAAAGCCCGAGCCCAAGCTGCCGCACCAGCATCAGCAGGGCAGCGCCATGCTTCTGCGGGTCTTCCTGGGCGAAGCGGATAAGTGGCAGGGCGAAGCGCTTTATGAAGCGATTGTGAAGAAGCTGCGCATGATGGACATCGCCGGCGCCACGGTCTATCGGGGCATCCTCGGTTATGGCGCCAAAGGTCACGAGCACAAACGCAGCGTCTTCCATCCCATGCGCGACATGCCCATCATGCTCTCGGTGATTGACTCCCCGGAAAAGATCGCCGCCGCCGCGGATGCGATCGAAGCAATGTTGGAAGATGGCCTGATCGTGACTTCCGATGTGGAGATCGTCAGGTTGGTCCGCGGCACGACTGCAACGGAGGCTGCCGATGTTACCCGGACAACCAGCTAGGCTCCTGCGAATTCATATTTCGGAGTCCGATAGTTACGGTGGGAAGCCTTTGTATGAAGCCATCGTGAATAAGTGCCGGGAGATGAAGATAGCCGGCGCCACTGTCTTTCGAGGTCTGGAAGGCTACGGCGAGACGGCGGAGTTGCATAAGTCTCACATTATTCGCCACGATCAGCCCATCCTGATTTCGATTGTCGATACGGCTGAAAACCTCGCCCGCCTGGTGCCGGTTGTCGAGGAGATGATGGACACCGGACTGATGGCTGTTTCCGACGTTAAGACTCTTCGTGTACAGAAGAAGGCGGCTGCTCCGGATGGGAAAGCCGACTGAGTCGCACGTTATTCCGTTGGTGGGCCGGCGTGAGGAGGTCGATGCCTTGGTGCGGGCCATCGAGGCAGGTCAATCCCGGCTGATCGTCGGCCCCCCGGGAATAGGCAAGAGCCGGCTGATTGCCGAGGCACTCTCCCGGCATTCGGCGCCTTCTATCCTTTTGGAAGATGTAGTGAACTCCAGTCCACGGCTATACCGGTCCCTGCAGCAACTCTATCATACCCCGCATAGCTGTCTGGTAGTGACTACGCGGTCACTGGACTCATTAGGTTACCTTCGCAAATTACTATGGGACCCGCGCGAGCAACTGTACCTTAAGTCCCTCAAACGGGCGGAAGCGGCTGCACTTTTTGAGACAGCCGTCGCGGCGTACCAGCTTGACTCGCTCGATTTGGACGACTTCCGGACCAAAGTGCTGCGGTCGGCGCGCGGCAACCCGGGACAGATTCTCGCCATGTGCCGGCTGGCGGCGCGTCCGGAGTATCGCGTGGGACGGCGGATCAGGTTTCTCCCGCTACGCATGGATATGTTGCCCGCCTTTCTGTGATGAGCGACTGTATGACATCTTCGCAGGCTCTCGATCTGGCCGGCGAGCTTATCGCCAGGTATAAGATTGCGGCGCTCGAAGACTTCATCGAAAGTTGTCGCGCCTTTGCCCGCGAGAAGACACTCAACGTCGCGGTATTCGGACGTTTCAAGGCCGGAAAGAGCAGCTTTCTAAATCATCTCCTGGGGAAGCCAGTGCTGCCCGTGGGTGTGATTCCGGTCACCTCCGTCATTACCCGGATTGAGTTTGGCCCGCGGGAGGCAGCCGAAGTCCGTTTCCTGGATGGACGCATCGAGCCGATTTCGCCGGCCCAAGTGGGCGACTTCGTATCGGAGGCCTCGAATCCCGAAAACGTCAAGCAGGTCGCCGTGGTGCATATCGAGCTACCGGAGATGGAGCGCTACCGGGGAATCAGTTTCGTTGACACGCCCGGTCTCGAGAGCGTCTTTGCGCACAATAGCGATGCGTCCATGGAGTGGCTGCCGAACGCCGGCCTGGCCCTGGTTGCGGTCGGCGTCGATCCACCGCTCTCGCGGCACGATATCGATCTGATACGCAGCTTAAGTTACTATACTCCCAACATCTCGCTCCTGCTGACTAAGGTTGACCTTTTGGAAGAGGACGAGCGGAGTCAGGTCGAGGCGTTTGTCCATGAGCAGCTAGAGCGCCATTGGAATGGCTCCGTGGCGGTTCTACCGTACTCAGTCCGACCAGGCTTCGAACACTTGCGCACGAAACTCGAGGAGAGACTCCTTTCGCCGGTTCGTGCCGAGTCCGATGAGCAACGCGCGGCGATCCTGCTGCACAAAGCCAATGCAGTGCTGGGCGAGTGCGCAGACTACCTCAACGTCGCGCTCAAGGCCGCTCAATCTGCCGACTCCGAGCGAGAGCAACTTCAGCAGAGAATTTTCGGTGAGAAGGAGTTTTCGGGCGACGCCCAGATGACTGTCCAGCTTATCGCGCGGCATGCGGCCGGAACCACGCGCGCCAAGTTTGAAGAGATCCTCCGAAAGGACGAGCAGGCGGTTCGGCAGCGCGTTCTCGCGGACCTGGACCAGGCGTTTCCTGCCTGGACACGCAGCCTCAAGACTGCGATAGATGAGTTCGAAGACTGGCTGCGCAACAGCGTGACGCGCGAGATGGCGGCGTGTTCCAGGCAGCACCGCGGTGAGTTCCTGGAGCCCGCGCGAAGTGTCAGCCGCCAGCTATCGCAGTCACTGCAAGACTTCCGAAACCGCCTCTCGGAAAGGACTCTTGCGGTGCTCGGAGTGCCGTTACGAACCACGCAGATGGAACTCCAAGCCACGGACCCGCGCTCCCCTGACATCAGAGTCAGTAAGATCTTCGATCACAATTGGGAGCTCGTTTCCTTCGCGGCGCCCATGGCTCTGTGGAAAGGTGTCGTAAAGAGACACTTTGAGCGCACAGTAGCCGATGTAGTCTTTATGAATCTTTCCCGCCTGGCGTCTCAGTGGGAAGAGATCGTAAACGCCGCGCTGCTGTCCCTGGAAAAGGATGCTGCGGTGCGGCTCGATAGTCTGATCGCCAGCATCGAGACACTGCTGGTATCGGCCGGACAAGAGGCGCCGCGAATCAAGGCGGACTTAGACCGCATCAGCCTACTTACTGATCGAGTATCGGCGAACAACAAGGCTTCTCCACCGGCTTCGGCTCCATCAGCTCCGCGCGCGTGCCATTCGGATCGTATAAGTTAAGCTGCCACTTGCCGTCCCGGCCGATCTTGGGCTTCTCCGCCTTATACCCCCGTTCGGTCACCGTGCGATAACCCGCTTCAACGCTCGGAACACCCAACGCCAGGTGGTGCATGACTCCCAAAGAGTGCGGCGAAGGATTGTGCACGTTGAGCATATACTCCAGCCAGTCCGTGCCATCCGGCACACGCATATCCACCCAGTCGGTGCGGTCGTCTTTCATACCGCCGTGCCATATGTCGTGGAAGCCCAGGATATCCTTATAGAAGCGGTCGGCCGCCGCCTGGTCCTGCACGGTGACGCCCACGTGGATGATGTGCTCGGAAACGCGCGTGTCCGCCAGAAACTTGCCGAAATTGCGCGAATGCAGCGAGCCTGGGCGATACTCGACAAATTCCACGTTGTGGCCGTCCGGATCTTTCAGCATCATACTCACGTTGCCGTCCAGACCGGTTTTCAGAGTATCCGGCACTTTCACGCCGCGGCTCGCAAGGTAGTCGCGCAGTTGTTGAATGTTAGTAGTCTCGAAAGCGATGTGTGACAGGCGATCTTCGGTGTCACTCTTCAACTCGGGAAAGACTTCGATGTACTGGTGGTCGTTGACCTTGAAATATGTCAACATCAGCCCGCCCGTGGGCTTATCGAGAGTAAAGGGCTCCTGGTAGCCGAGGACGTGCCCGTAGAACTCGCGGGCGGCCGCCAGATTGTCCGTCTTCAGGCCGATATGCGCGACTCCGACGATAGCGGGCCGCTCCTGCGCCCAGCCGGGCAGAACCGCCAGAACAACAGCTGCAATGAGATAACGCATGTAGCCAGCAGTAGCACCTTTCGCCGCCGCAATCAAACGGATTTTCGGCGGGCGAACAGCATGGCGCTCCAGGTTTCATCGACCGAGCAGATTTTATAATCCACCAGGCCCACCGCGGCGGCGGACTCGCGCAGGAACTGCTGTGTGACGCCGGAATGCTTGCCGGCGGCAAGTTTCGGCCAGAGCACCCACAGCCTGGTGCGGTCAGCGAGTCTGCGCATATGGGGCAGCGCCGCACGGCAGGCCTCGGCGTCGCTCACGAACCACAGCGTGACGGGGCAGGGCACCGCAGGCGTCTCTTCGAGACTCGCGCCGGCCGGCAGCGTGCCGATCACCATTGCGTAATTGCGCGGCGGGTCGATCAACGCGGCGGTCGCGCCTTCGCCAATGCCGAGCTTTTGGGCAGCGCTCCGGCCCGCATAGCGATCCATCATTTGTACGGGTACCACCGGATTGGCCGGCTGTTTCGCCAGCGCTTCGCCGAGCGCCGAGCACAGCCGCGTCGCGGACGCGTACACCGCATCCGGCAGCACCGTGCGAACCGTTTCGACTTTGACCGGCTCGCCATCCACGAAAACGAGCGGGACCTGCCGCGTCGCCTTGTGGCCGCGCAGAAACGTGGCAACTTCGCGGCCATGAGAAGGGCACCGCGAAAGATCGATGACGATGGCGTCCGGCGGGGATTGCCGGATCGCGCGAAACGCAGCGGGATCGAGCTGTTCGCCGTACTCCACCGTATGCCCCGCGGCGCGCAGAACACTCAGCAATGCCGCTGCCTCGTTGGCTTTCCAGTGGATCACTCTGACGCGGGCCATTATCGTATGACCGGCAAGACCACGTGCGACGCGCTGCTCTGCGACCGGAACACTTTCTGTGTAACTTCTTTGAAATCTGATGCCCTCGCCTGAAAAATATTCTCCACATACGTCTGTGGATTGCGGTCGTAGAGCGGGAACCATGTGCTCTGCACTTGCACCATGATGCGATGCCCCTTCAGGAAGGCGTGATCGTTAGTGTGTAGATCGATGTGGTACGGAGTGACCTGATTGGGCGCGACCGCCTGGGGACGCTCGAAACTCTCGCGAAAGCGTCCACGCAGGATCTCGTCCGCGATCATCAGCTCATAGCCGTCCAACGCGCGATCTTCCGGATTGAACTCCGGATAGACATCGATCAGCTTCACGATCCAGTCACTGTCGGTCCCCGTCGTTGACGCGTAAAGGTCGGCCGCAATGTCGCCCGCGATCTTCAGATCGTCCTGCAGCGGGTCGGTCTGCCAGGTGAGCACGTCGGGGCGGTTGTCCACGAAACGCTGATCCTCCAGCAGCCACACCGGCCACGCGCCACCAGGATAAGTCGGGCTGATCGGCCGGTGGCGGTAAGGCACGGGATGCGCCGGGTCCGAGATGTAGCTGTCGAATGCCTCGCCTTCTTCAGCGGGCGGATCGAAAGACAGCCGGCCCCCGGCACGGAAGTACAGGTTCCTGTTGTGCGCATCGCGTGGCGGCCAGGATTCGTACTTCTCCCATTGGTTCGAGCCCGTCTGAAAGACCAGGGCCTCGGGGAAATCGCGTGCGCCTTTATCCTTAAGCCAGTAAGCAAACCAGGGCGCTTCGATGTGTGTGCGGAAGTACTTGCTGGTAGCGGAGTCAAAGGAAATCGCACCGAGCTTTTCGCCATCCATCCGAGCCCAGCCGCCATGATTCCAGGGGCCCGCTACCAGATAGTTCAAGTGACCCGGATCGTTCTTTTCGAACAGTTCGTAAATCTTCACCGGCCCGTAGAAATCCTCCTGATCCCACCAACCCGCCACATTCAGATTGGGAACTTTGGGTGTGCCTATATGCGGCGCGAAAGCCTGCTTCTGCCAGAACTGGTCGTAGTTCGGATGGTTGACAAAGTCATTCCAGGTGGGCAGCTTGCCGTGGAAGTACTTTTCGTCGGCGTTCGAAAGCGCGCCCAGGCTCAGGTACCACTGATAAGTGTCCGCGCGGTCGAATTCGAAGTTCGTGTTGGTTTCCTTGGAAGTCTCCAGCAGCGCGGCATATTCGAATCCGTAGCTGAGCCGGAATGCGCCGTTGTGATGGAAATCGTCGCCCAGAAACATGTCGGCGGGAGAGGCCTGCTCGGAGGCTGCCTTGAGCGCCGGGTGCGGATCGAGCAGGGCCATGGTGGTGAGCCAGCCGCCGTAGGAAATCCCCAGTATGCCGGCGCGCCCGTTGTGCCCCTTCACGTTGTCGAGCAGCCACTGGATGGTGTCGTAAGCATCGGTGCTTTCGTCGATCGCTTTGGGATCGCTCTTGTCGCGCACCTGCCGCTGCATCACAAACTGGCCTTCCGATTTGAACCGGCCGCGGATGTCCTGGAAGGCGAAGATATAACCATCGGCGATCAGGTGCCAGTAGCGCTCGCGCAGACCTCTCTCGTCGTCGCGCGCGCCATAGGGAGTGCGCTCGAGCAGGATCGGCAGAGGCTCCCGAGCGTCCCGAGGCGCAAAAATCACGGTGTGCAGTTTAACGCCATCGCGCATGGGGATCATGGCGTCCGTCTTGGTGAACACCGAGCCAGTGTCTTGAGCAACGCACACGACGGCCTGGCAGTAGAGCGCCGCGCCGGCCAGCCATAGGAGTCTGACATTGGGCGATTTCATATTTGTTCAGATTACCGAAACCTGGCGCACGCCGCTATGTTATTGTCGTTTTCGTGACCCTTACCCGACGCAGTATTCTTGCCGCTATGCCGGCGGCCGCTGCCGCGTTCGCGCAGCGCGCCCACGTTCCGAACTGGAAGCCTAAGCTCGGCGTCCTGTGCGACTATTCCGATTCCAACCTGGCGTTTGTGAAGGCTGAAGGCTTTACCAGCATGCAACTGCGGCTCGATCCGGATCGCCTGGACGATGCCGCGATTTCCGCTATTAAGGATAAGATTCAGCAGTCGGGCATCTATGTCTCGTCGCTGGCCGTGGATGGGAACCACATCGATCCGGACCCGGCCCGGCGCGCGCACCAGAACCAGTACGCGGCCAAATGCATCGAGCTGTGCGGAAAGCTGGGCATCCCCAACATCGGCGGGCAATCCGGCACGATCAAGGGAAAGCCGCTCGGGGAGCAGGTGGACGAGATCGTGCGCGTTTACCACGAGAAATATTTCCCGTTGTGCGAGCAGAATCACGTCCGCATTCTTTGGGAGCCGTATGCGGGCGGTCCCAACATCGCCACCGGTCCGGTAGGTTGGGAAGCGTTGTTCAGAGCGTTTGACAACAGTCCGCACGTGGGGCTGCAATTCGATCCATCGCACCTGGTCTGGCAGTTCATGGATCCTGTGCAGGCAGCCCGCGAATTTGCCGACAAGATCTACGACGTACACCTGAAGGACACCGAGATTCTCTGGCACGTGGTGCGGCGGGCAGGCATCCAGCCGGTGAACAACGCGCGCTGGTGGCGGTTCCGCGTACCGGGCTACGGATCGATGGATTGGAAGGGCTTCTTTTCGGTGCTCGCCGAGGTGGGATACACCGGCGCGATGAATATCGAAAACGAAGACGAGTTCTACTATCCGGCGTACAGCCAGGGGAACTTCACCGAGCAGTTTAAGCGCGGCTTCCGCGTGGCACACGAGTTTCTGAAGACACTGGTGCCGCCGGTGACTGCGTAGGGGCGACCCGTAGCTTGCGTGTTCGGGAGCGTGGGAATGACGCGGCAGGATTTTATCTCGACACTAGCGGCCGCGGCCGTCCCCTTCAGTGCACAATCGTTGTTGCGAGTACCCCTGCATCGCGTCATGGATGCCCGGGCGCGCTGCACGCCGGAGCAGCTTCGCCACTTCTGGTCGAGCATTTGGCCCGAAGCTGTCCGGGACTTCAGCCAAGGCGGCATGGAACTCAAGACCAGCGACGGACCAGGCGAAGTTCGACGCTCGGCCGGCGATAATCCGATCTTCATTGGCCTGCACCGCGGCGTGATCAACCTCGTGTTGACCGATCACCTTCCCCTGTACTGGGACAACGGCCGCACGTTGGCGGGCACTACCACGCTCTGGGACGGTTTTGCAGTGAGCATGATTGCGCTCTCCTATGCGCATGGCGATCGAATCCCATTCCTATCGGTCAACACTTGTGTGCATGAACTTTTGCACGCGCTGATGCAGGACATCTTCGTGAGTCGCCCGAAGTGGTACGAGTCCGACGGACGCGAATTCCGAGCCGACTCGTATGCAACCGGCCTCTGGCTATTCCACGATGGCGCCGCCATCCGGCAATCTGCTCGGGCCTGTCTCGATCGCTTGCGATCGGGGGCTATGGCGGCGCGATAGCAGTAGAATGGAGTTTCCCGGAATTCATCAGCCCGGAGGTCGTCAGGAGGATTATGCAAGCGGAAAGTTGTGATATCGGACTCATCGGCTTGGCCGTAATGGGCCAGAACTTGGTGTTGAACATGAACGACCATGGCTATCGCGTGGCCGTCTTCAATCGAACCGTCTCGAAGGTGGACGACTTCATCGCGCACGAAGCGGCCGGCACGCAGGTGGTCGGCGCGCACTCGATTACGGAGTTCGTTCAGGCGCTGAAGAAGCCGCGCCGGGCGATGCTGATGGTGAAGGCCGGCGATACCGTCGATCAGGTGATCCAGGAGCTGACGCCGCACCTGGAAAAAGGCGACATCCTCATCGACGGCGGCAACTCGCTCTATTCGGATACGACCCGGCGGACCAAGGCCCTGGCGGAACAGGGAATTCTGTTCGTCGGCACCGGCGTATCGGGAGGCGAAGAAGGCGCGCGGCACGGCCCGTCCATCATGCCGGGCGGAAATCCGGCCGCCTGGCCCCATGTAAAGGAGATCTTTCAAGCCATCGCCGCCAAGGTCGACGACGGTACGCCCTGCTGCGACTGGGTGGGCGAAGACGGCGCCGGCCACTACGTGAAGATGGTGCATAACGGCATCGAGTACGGCGACATTCAACTGATTTGCGAGGCTTATCAGTTGTTGAAAGATGGGCCGGGCCTCAATGCGGGCGAGCTGCACACGGTGTTTGCGGAGTGGAACAAGGGCGAGCTGGATAGTTACCTGATCGACATCACCGCGCAGATTTTCGCCAAACTGGATGAAGATGGAACTCCTCTGGTGGAAAAGATTCTGGACGCGGCCGGCCAGAAGGGGACTGGAAAGTGGACCGCCATCAGCGCACTGGACACGGGCACGCCGGTGACCCTCATCGGAGAAGCCGTGTTTGCGCGCTGTCTCTCCGCCATGAAAGACGAGCGCGTAGCGGCTTCGAAGATATTGAGCGGACCGCGGCGCGAGCTTGTGACGGACCGCGCCGCCTTCATCGAGGATGTGCGGCGGGCGCTTTATTGCTCCAAGATGATCTCCTATGCGCAGGGCTATATGCTGTTGCGGGAGGCGGCCAAGGGGGAGGGATGGAATCTGAACTTCGGCGGGATCGCGCTGATGTGGCGCGGGGGCTGTATCATCCGCAGCCGCTTCCTCGGGAAGATCAAGGAAGCTTATGATAAGAACCCGAAGCTCACAAACCTGCTGCTGGACGATTTCTTCAGCAAGACGCTGAACGGTTATCAGGATTCCTGGCGGCGCGGAATTGTGCGGGCGATAGAGTGCGGCGTGCCGACGCCGGCCTTCTCCACCGCGCTATCGTTTTACGACGGATACCGCACCGCCCGTTTGCCCGCGAACCTGCTGCAAGCTCAGCGGGATTTCTTCGGCGCGCACACCTACGAGCGCATCGATAAGCCGCGGGGCCAGTTCTTCCATACCAATTGGACCGGACACGGTGGCAGGGTGTCTTCCGGAACTTACAACGCTTGACGGCGGAGGCATGATTCAACTGGCGGTCGATTCTCTTCAGTTTGGAAGGTTGGCGGTCAAGAGCGCTCCGAGCGGCGCGGCAACCCACTATTGCGCGCCGGCGCCCGCCTTCGAAATCATCCGGCTGGCGGGGGACGGCAATGGCGTGGCAGTCGCGCGCGTCGAGGTGGAGAGAGCCGAGTTGCCCACGCTCAAGGTGGACAGGCTGCCGCAGGAGGAGCGCGGCGTTGCGGGCGCCACCGCGGCCGTCAATGGCAAAGTTGTGCTGGCGCGGTGGCGGGATGACGCTCCGACTCACTTTCGACTGTCGGCGGCGGGCGCGGAGGATCGCATCGAGATCGTGCTTTCGGGCGATTGCCGTCACCGCCTCTTCTGGTGGCGGGCGGAATTCAAACTGGTGAATGACGAGCTTATCGTCAATGGGCCGTTTCGTACCGATGACTGTGATTAGCGAGGCTTTGAACGCATGAGCTATGGCTTCAATATCCGTAGGGATGGCGCCCTGGACCTACTGTCGCTGGGCGCGCTGGTGCATCGTCTGGATCCTGGGATCATCCCTTTCCGCAAGGCCAGCGAGTGTCAGATCCATGTTAGCGGCGGCGAGTTCAACTGCGCCGCGAATCTGGCGGACTGCTTCGGGATGCAGACCGGCATTTCCACAGCCATGGTGGATTATCCGGTCGGCGAACTGATCGCGGAGCGGGTGAAGGCGATGGGCGTCAAACCCTTCTACAGGCGCTTCCATCACGATGGAGTGACCGGCCCGAACATGGCGGCGGTCTATAGCGACCGCGGCCACGGGGTGCGCGCGCCGGTGGTCTTCTACAATCGCGCCAACGAGGCTGCCGCGCTGCTCAAGCCGGGCGATTTCGATTGGAAAGTCATCTTCGGCGCGGGCGTGCGCTGGTTCCACAGTGGCGGGATCTTCGCTGCGCTTTCGGAGACAACGCCGGAGGTGATCATCGAAGGCATGCAGGCCGCCAAGGGCGCTGGAGCAGTGGTCTCCTTCGACCTGAACTACCGCGCGAAGCTCTGGAATATTTCCGGCGGCCACGCGCGCGCGGTCGCGGTAATTCGGCGGATTGTGGAATATGTCGACGTGCTGGTGGGCAACGAGGAGGATCTGCAGATGGGGTTGGGCATCCCCGGCCCGGAAGTTGCCGCCAAGTCCAAGCTCGACCCGAGCGCTTTTTTCGGCATGATTGGCCGGGTGGTGGAGCAGCATCCGCGGGTCAAGATCGTAGCGACCACGCTGCGCGAAGTCCACTCGACGAGTAAACACAGTTGGGGCGCGGTGGCGTGGATCAATGGCCAGACGTACATCTCGCCGACCTGCGATCTGGACGTTCTGGATCGTGTGGGCGGCGGAGACGGCTTCGCCTCCGGATTCTTCTATGGATTGCTGACGGGCGAGCCGCCGGAAGAAGCGCTTAAGCTGGGTTGGGCGCATGGCGCTCTGCTGACCACGTTTCCGGGCGACACGACCATGGCGACGCTGGAGCAGGTTCGGGCGTTTGCCAAGGGCGGGTCTGCGCGTATACAGAGGTAGCGTGGTCTGCCATGAAACGACGGACCTTGTGTGCAGTCGCGGTCCTGGCGATCGGAACAGCCGGCGAGCTAGCGGCGCAGATTTCCGCACCGCTCCTGCCGCCTACGGCGAGCATTACAGCCTCCGCCGTGGATGCCAATGGCTTCATCTATCTGGCCGGTAATCTCAGCACCGGCGATCTGGCCACCACGCCGGGCGTTTTTGAGCCCACGGCGCCCCTCAACATTTGCGATCAGGCCGGACAGTCAGTCTCCTGCAGCCACGGTTTTGTAGTGAAGCTTCCGCCCGCGGGCGATAGTCTGTTGTGGGCAACCTATCTGGCTGGCAACGGAGCGGATACGATTTCCGCGCTGGCCGTCGATACGAATGGACGCGTATTCGCGGCCGGCTCGACCACTTCCACCAAGTTGGTGTTCGTGCCGAATCCATTCGCAGCGGTGCCGTACTCGGGTGTCCCCGCCAGCCTGTTTCTCTACGCGCTTAGCGCGGATGGGGACCTGCTCGGCGGCACTTTCTTTGGCGGCCCGGCGCAAGACAGCATCGCAGGCATGATGCTGGACGCAGGCGGCGATGTCGTCATCGCCGGTACCGCGAACTCCGATCCGTTCCCCACGACGCCCGGCGCCTACCAGACTACTCGGGATGTGGGGTATTCGGATCAATTCGTGGCCGAGTTCAATCCCTCCTTCACCCGGTTGGTGTTCTCGACGCTGATCGGCGGGACCGAACAGTACACTACTTCGGCACTCGCGCTGGGGCCGGATGGCACCATCTACGTTGGCGGGACGGAGGGAACGCTGCGCGGCATTGGCGTGGCGGGGCCGATCCTGACCCGGCTCAGCGCGGACGGGACCAGCGTCGTTTATGCGAAGTTCTTCCAGCAGGAATCCGGCGTATATTCGCTCGCCGTGGATGCTGACAGCAATGTCTATTTCGGAGAGGACAACCGCGTGTTTGGAGAGGCAACTCCCTCCGGGATCGTCACCAAGCTGGATGCACAGGGCAACCAGACCGGCAGTCAGGAGATAGACGGTTCGTTGCGTACCATCGCAGCCGGCCCAAACGGCGGGATCTCGGTCTTTGGCGTGGCGCAGGTCGGAGTGTTGACCACCACCGCCGGCGCTCCCAGCCCGTGCGTACTCCCCGGTTACGGTGTGTGGCGGATCTATGCCGCACAACTGGACCCGCAACTGAATATGCTGTATGCGGAGTTTGTGCGAAACGCAATAGCGCTGACCGGACCGGGCGGCGTGTTGGCGGGTTCCGGATACCCCGTGTCATACGATAGCTTCAGCGTCGTCCCGATTGGCCCCGCGCCGGCCCAAACGATCACCTGCATGGCCAACGCCGCCGACTATGGCGGCCCGACCATTGCGCCGGGCGAGCTTCTGGCGGTCTTCGGCAATCAGATCGGCCCCGACCAGCCCATTGGCGCACAGTTGGACGCCGCCGGCGACATCACCTCGAGTCTGGGCGGTTTCAGCGTTTGGATCGGCGGCTTGCCCGCGCCTTTGCTATACGCTTCCACGGACCAGATCAACCTGGTGGCGCCGTTCGGCATTCCGTCAACCGGTCAGGTCCAAGTCGAATTGCGCCTGAATGGAACGGTGCTGAGCAGCTTCGAGCAACCTGTATCGCAGCAGAATCCGGGGCTGTTCACCAGCAGCGGAACGGGCACGGGTCAACTGGCCGCGCTCAACCAGGATGGCTCGATCAACGGCCCGAACAATCCCGCGCATCCCGGGCAAATCGTGACCGTATTCGGCACGGGTCTCGGCGCGATGACCCCGCAACCGATCGATGGCAGCCGCCCGTCGCAGCCGGTCGACACGCCGGTGGGGCCCGCGCAGTTGCTGGTGAACGGGAATCCAGCCCAGATCGATTACATCGGCAACGCTCCGGATCTGGTCCAAGGGGTGGTGCAGATCAACTTTCTGCTGCCGGCGGACCTCTCCCCGCAATCGAGCGGAGTCATCGTGGTGCTCCAGGGCGGACCTGGTACCGGAGGGGCCGGGGGATCCGTCGTAGTAGACTAGCGGTCTCTGCGCGCCGAACTGTTACGACTCCGTATCGACCTTCGTTTCGATTACAGGGAACACATCGCGCTCTCCCGCTACCCATACGTAGAGAGTCGGCAGAAGAAAGACACCCAGGATCAAGGCCGCCACCAGACCACCCACGATCACGATGGCGAAGGGTCGCTGCGAGTCCGAACCGATGCCGCGTGACAGCGCCGCGGGTAACAATCCGATACTAGCCACCAGCATGGTCATCATAATGGGACGCAGTCGCTGCTCGGAACCGTCGAGGGCAGCGTCCAGAATCGTTTCGCCGCGCGCGCGAAGCTGGTTGATGTACTCGAGCATGATGACACCAGTCTGCACCGCCACTCCGAAAAGTGCGAGGAATCCGACGCCCGACGACACGCTGAAGTGGGTGTGCGTTAACAGCAGCGCCAGTAACCCTCCAATGGGAGCCATCGCCACATTTGCGAGAATCAGGACCACCCACTTGAACGACTTGAACATGGTATAGAGAATCATGCAGATCACCAGGATTGTGAGTGGCAGCACAATCATGAGCCGCCTTTGCGACCTCTTCTGGCTCTCGTATTCGCCAGCCCAGTCAATGTGATAGCCCGCGGCAAGCTTTACTTGCCGCTCGACCTTTCTCATGGCCTCCTCAACGGTACCGCCCAGATCCCGCACCGGAACGCTGTATTTGATGGCCACATACCGCGTGTTGCCTTCGCGATAGATTTCCGATGCGCCGTCGATGACCTCGACCTTGCAGAGTTGCGCCAGCGATACCCGCTCGCCCGAGGGTGTTACCAGCCGGATGTCTTGGATCGCTTCCTTTGTGTTCCGGTACGCCAACTGGTAGCGGACCACCAGATCGTAACGCTGCTCGCCCTGCAGCACTTGAGTTACAGCCTTGCCGCCTACCGCGGTCTCGATGGCGTCCTGCACATCGGCCACGTTGATGCCATAACGTGACGCCAGTTTGCGATCGATCACAAATTGCAGGTTCGGCTGGCCTATCACTCGAAACAGCCCAAGATCCGCGATTCCTTGAACCGTTCGCAACACGCCCACGATTTCCTCGCCCTTGGCTTCCAGTGTGTTCAGGTCCTCACCGTAGATCTTGATAGCTAATTGGCCTTTGACTCCGCTCACCGCTTCCTCCATGTTGTCTGCTATAGGTTGCGAGAAATTCCATAGGGCGCCTGGAATCTTCTCGAGCTCGCGATCCATGGCAGCGATCAGTTCTTCCTTGTTCTTATCGAACACAGAGCGCCACTCTTCTTTTGGCTTGAGGTCGATGAAGTACTCCGTATTGAAGAATCCTGTAGTGTCCGTTCCATCGTCCGGCCGCCCCACTTGGCTGACTACCTGAGTCACTTCCGGAAAAGACGCCATGACTACCCTGGCCAGATTCATGACACGTGTGCCTTCGGTTGGCCCCGTGCTTGGCGCAAGAGTAGCGCGCGCCCAGATCGCTCCTTCATCCAGGTGCGGAAGGAATTCGGAACCGATGATACCGCTGGAGGCGAGATAGATCGAGGCGGAAATAGCGCCCGCGGCCACCGCCACCATCACCCACCGGAATTGAATCGCCAGGCGCAGGGTCTTACGGTATGTATTGGTTATCCAGGTCATCACCGGATTGCGCCACTCCTTAACGTGCCGGCCAAAAACAAAGCTGGAGAGCACGGGCGCAATGAGCATCGAGAATATGAGCGAGCCTAACAACGCAAACGATACGGTCCATGCCATCGGCTTGAACAGTCGCCCTTCCACGCGCTGCAGCGTGAAGATCGGCAGGTAAGCCGTAATGATGATGCCGATCGAATAAAATACGGGCCTTTGGACTTCGTGCGCCGCTTCACGAATCGGGCCCAGCGGCGTGGTGTCGGATAGCCGGTGCGGCCGGCCAAGGTAGCGGACAATATTCTCGACCATCACCACGGCGCCTTCCACGACCATGCCGAAATCAAGGGCGCCGAGCGACAGCAGATTCGCCGGAATATTGTTCAGCTTGAGGCAGATCGCCGCAAATAACAGCGAGAACGGAATAGTCAATGCGACGATGAACGCGCCGCGGGCGTTACCGAGAAAAACGAACAGGACCAGTGCCACGAGTATGATGCCCTCCGTGAGATTGTGGAGCACGGTATGGGTGGTCAGCTCGAGCAGTTTGCTGCGGTCCAGAAACGGAATTACTTTCACTCCCGTAGGCAGAATACTCTCATTCAGTTCCTTCACCTTGCTATGGATAGCCGCGAGGGTAGAATCCGAATCGGCGCCCTTTCGCAACAGCACAATGCCTTCGACGACGTCGTCATTGTCAATGACTTTTCCGTCTTCTCTATGAATCGCCCTTCCGATCTGACCGAGGCGAATCCTCGGGCCCTGCGCGACCGTTCCGATATCCTCTATTCTGATCGGTGTTCCGCGCTGCGACTTGATAACCGTCTCCGCGATATCGCCGGCGTTCTGAATCTGTCCCACCGCGCGAACGTTGATCTGCTGGAGCCCAGCCTCCACGAAGCTGCCGCCGGCATTGACATTGTTGTTGGCAAGCTGCTGTTCAACCTGACCCATGTTCAACCCATAGGACACCAGCTTGTCCGGATCGATACTGACCTGGTACTCCCGCGTAGTCCCGCCAAAACTAACCACGTCAACCACGTTGGGAACCGATTTGAACTGCTTTTCAATGGTCCAATCCTGCAGTGACTTCAGTTCCATCAAATCGTACTTCGGATTCGAGCTTCGAAGCGTGTACCAATAGATTTGGCCGACCGGACTGAAGTCAGCGCCGATCTGCGGTTGCAGGCCGTTCGGGAGACTGACTTGCGTAAGCCGCTCCAACACCTTCTGCCGGTTCCAGTCGTTGGCTGACTCGTCGTCGAAGATCAGCATCACGCTGGAGAGCCCAAACAGCGATGTCGATCGGAGGTGGTCCAGGTGGGGAATCCCATTCGTCACGATCTCGATGGGAATCGTTACTTGCTGCTCGACTTCTTCGGCTGCCCGTCCGGGCCATTGCGTGATCACTTGAACGTAATTGTTGGCTACGTCCGGATAGGCTTCGACGGGCAGCGTGTGAAATGAGATAGCGCCCCAGATCAGCAGCAAAATCGCTGACAGGGTGATGAGGATACGGTTGTTAAGGGCATACTCGACGAAGCCTCGAATCATCGTTTGACTGCTCGCTTTTGATCGTGGTGGCTAGTTCGAAGGGGCGGCTCCTGCATGGCGGCCATGTGTATGGCCTGCGGCGCTATACAGCGAATTCGGGCGCCGCCGGGTGTCCCGAACAAGTCCATCGATGTACCGAAAATGGCGGTGAACGCGACAACTGGACGCCTTCATCGCGAATTGTTCCTCCGTAGCAGTATACGCTGAAATCCTAACATAATCTTAATGGGGTGTCTTTCGGCGTGGGCGAACTTGCAGCGCACAAGGTGTCCGCCAGCACTCGCTCCCAGGCCGTCTCGATATCCGGTAATCTCAGCACCGGCGATCTGGCCACCACGCCGGGCGTTTTTGTGCCCACGGCGCCCCTCAACATTTGCGATCAGGCCGGACAGCCGGTCTCCTGCAGCCACGGTTTTGTAGTGAAGCTTCCGCCCGCGGGCGACAGTCTGTTGTAGGCAACCTATCTGGCTGGCAACGGAGCGGATACGATTTCCGCGCTGGCCGTCGATACTAATGGTCGTGTATTCGCGGCTGGCTCGAACACCTCCACCAAGTTGGTGTCATGCCGAATCCATTCGCACCGGCGCCCGAGGAGTAGCGCCGAGCCTCGCATCGTGCCCCCTGGGCGTTGTCCCCGGCCGATGCCAGTACGGCGGCTGGCCGGCTTTGATCGGACCGCGCTGACGGCCGAACACAGCGATTCACACTCCGGCTTCATGGAAAGCGTGACACGTGGCGCAGTCGTTACTTCCTTGCGAAGTGAATTGGCTTGATCGGGACGGGACTGTCCAATATTTTCAACTCTGCCTGTCCGTCGCCAACGACCTTCATCTCGAACTTAAGGACATCATCACCGTCTTTTTCCTTGAAAGTCAGCGTATCGCCCTGAAGCTTCGGATCGAGCATGGGCGAAGGCTCATCCGGGCGGTCGGCAGAGTCCGTCTCCTTCAGATCACCGTTTTCGTCAACGTTAATGCTGCAATCGGCTGTTTCTCCGGATATCGCCTCACCAGCCCTTACCCTGATGGTGCAGATCACCTGGTCCTTGAGTTTCGCCTCCCACGTTCCGGCGAACCTCTTTTGCGCTGCGGCGTCTTGCGCCGTGAGGGGCAGAGAGCCAAGCAGGGGTAGCAGACAAACCACGAATCTGAGCATGGCCCGACCCTAGCAAATCGGTGGCCGTTCACAGAAATCCAGCCAACCGGAACGGTTTGTGATTGGAAACCGTGCGGGGTAGTCACATATGTGAGCGAAACACTACGCGCTTCAGTCGATTCGCGTGGCCGCCAACGATCGAGGCTCCCGCGTTCGATCCTGCCTGCGAGGCTGGAGCTCGTGCCGAGTAGCGCCTTCTTCACACCGTCGTGCTCATCGCGGCCGGCGATGGAGACCACCGTGTGTACATCCCGTCCACGCGCTGCAGGGGTTTAGCGCCGTTGGCTCTTCCATGGATTGGCAGGTGGGTGATGCGCTAACTTAGCTAATCGACGTAAATCCTCAGAGTCCCATCGTCCCCAATCATCTCCTGCCACTGATCGACAATGCTGGCCATGTGTTCAACGCACTCGATTTCGTCATCCGTCAAGTCGCTGACGTCGCCAATGTGGTCTCTGGCTTTGAGCGAGCCTTGCGGCCCGCCGCGGAGAAGATCCAGAAACCTGCGGCCCTCCTGAACGCAAACCACCTCCAGGTCCCCGTATTCGTGCTGGCAATGACTGTCTATCCCTGCCCACACGGCGAGGTATCGCAACAGGTCCACCATTTCTTCGTGTGCGAGCAGGAATCCGCAACTCGGTCCCAACTTGTCAACTACCGGCTTTAGCTGAAACGACATCCAACCATCTCCCGTCCGACACGTCTCGGTATTCGGCGCATTCGATCCCGGCATCCACAGGGATCTCCTTCGTTCTATCGGCGAGCGGCCCCACAATGAATAGAGACTCCGGTTCGCGAGCTCCTGCGCGTAATCGGCGCGAGAGCGCGGCGGTGAGAAGCGGTTCCGGATGCTGGGTTTGGTGTACGGGCTTCGAGTCCGGTCCGCGAGGGGACCTCAAGCGTCGGCTGCGCCGGCCGGTAGCTTGTCGACAAACGTGCGCGTCTGCGGTCGCATCGTTTGGCGCGTGCACGCCGGTTTGAAATGTTGGCGGGGGCCAATGCGGCTGCAAGCAACGCGAGTCTTGTGCTGCCTCGTATAGTACCGCGCCTTGCGCTGTGTTTGGTTGGGTGGGAGAATGCTGGCCAGACACCTCGTTACGAGGTCAAGGAGCAGTGAAGATGGATAGGAAGGTATTCGGGTGTTTTTTGCTTGGCGTCAGCGTCGGCGTTGGCATTGGAATGCTGGTGGCGCCGCAGACAGGTGAGCAGATGCGCGGGCGCGTCAAGGCCAAAGCCGATGAGGGCGCGGAGTACCTCAAGCAACGCGGTTCAGCGTTGAGAGATTCCGCCACAGACCTGGTTGGTAAGGGAAAGCAGGCCTCAACCGAGCGCCGCCTGGACGAAGAAGCCGGGCAGCGCATGAGCAGCGAAGGAGGCCCCAATAAAGCGACCTTGTGAATTTAAGCCTGTTGGTCGGTGCCGCTGTGGCTTGTGATGGTCCGAGGTTCAGCGCGTGGCGAGACTATATGAATAGATGATTATATGATTGGTTCTTATTCGCGTTCATCGGCGTTTCATCGGCGGCCAATTTAAGGTAAAAATGCCGCCAGGGCAAACTCGGTGTCAGTCACTCGCTTGGCTGTACTCGCTGGGGCAGGCGGATCGGCCCGCCTGCCCCACCGTGAAGAGCGTTACTGCACTGCCACCGTGACCGTCTGGCTGGAGGCTGTGCCAACCTGGACGACCACCGGTACGGCTCCCGAACCGATCCCGCTCGGAAGCACTGCGTTGATCTGCATGACGCCGTCCACCAGGCCCGGGGCAGGCCCGGCGTAATTCACCTGAGCGGTCTGTCCGCCGATGGTGACGGTCACCGGTAGCAGCAGGACGCCCTCCGCGTTCAGCGGGTTGAATCCGCCATCGATGGATGCCGGACTGGTCTGCCCGCCGCCGGTCCCGTACAGGACGATGACGCTGCCCTGGGCCGCCGGATTGGAAGCGCTGTTGACGGAGCTGTCCTGGTTGAGGATGGCGCCCTCGCCTTTGCCGGAGCCGTTCGCGGTGAACAGTCCGGGTAAGGCAGCCGCCACCGGCAAAGTAACGCTCGCCGACACTTCATCGTTGCTTACCACCTGCATCACCGTGCTGGTTTTGCCCGCCAGCTCGAACGGCACCAGGGCGTTGACCTGGGCGTCGGAAACGTACAGCAGGGGTACGGCGGTGCCATCGAACAGCACCTGCGTACCGCCCAGCGTGGTGGCCACTGTCTCACCGGTCGGCGGAGTCACGAAGGAAACTCCGGTTACCGGTCCGAGGCTGTTGCCGAAGATGGAAACCCACAGACCCGGCGCCACCGTCCCGGCTACGCCGCTGGCGGCGTTCTGCACCGAACTGATGGTGGGAGTCCCTGTGCCGGTACCCGAGCCAACCTTGAAGGTGACCATTACGGTCACCGCGGTGCCCGAGCCACTGGTGGGTGTCAGCGTAATGCCAGCCAGATAAGTCCCGGCCAGCAGGCCCGCCGGATTGGCGGAGACCGAAAGCGCAGCGGGCGTAGTCCCAGACGCCGGCGTGACGCTCAGCCACTTGGCGTTCGAGGAAGCCGCCGCCACAGCCGTGAAGGCTATGGGCGATACGGCGCCGACCGACAAAGTTTGCGAAGCCGGAGCCGGTCCGCCAACGGGCGACGCGAAGGAAAGTTGCGCGGGCGTAACTGCCAGTTGCCCGGGGCCGGATACGGTCAGCGTGACTACAATCTGGACCGAGTTCGCCGCGCCGTAAGCGGATGCCGTGATGGCGCCCGAATACGTGCCGGTTCCCAGACCCGTGGGATTGGCGGTGACCAGCACAGTGCCCGGCGTGGTGCCACGCAGCGGCGCCACTGTCAGCCAGGCGCCTGGCGACGTCACGGTAAAGTTCAGCGGAACGCCGCCGCTCGCCAGCGCGAAGCTTTGCGCCGGCGGCAAAGTGCCACCCGGCGTGTAGCCGAATGCTAGCACGGTGGGGCTGGCCGTCAGTTGCGGTATCGGGCCCACGGTCAGCGTGACCGGAACCACCAGGGAAGGCCCTGTAGATCCTAGCGCGGTCACAAAGATGCTGGCGCTATAGCTCCCAGCCGTAAGCTGGCTCAGAGAGACAGACACTTGCACGGTCGCGGGAGCGCTCGAAGCCGAGGTCACCCGCAGCCAGGGGGCGCTGGTGGTGATTGCCCCCAAAGGCACCGTAGCCGGGGATGCGGCCGCCGGAGTAATCGTCAGGCTCTGTGCCGCGGGCGCAGGTCCGCCGGATACGGAGGTGAAGGACAGTGTTGCCGGATTCGCGACAAGGTTCGATCCCGCCACGGTCAACTGCACCGAGATCGTCTTGGTAAGTTGCGGCGACGCGGAGACGGTCACCAACAGATTCGCAGTATAAGTACCCGGGTAGAGTCCGGCCGCATTGGCGGTCAGAGTGAGACTACCGGGCGTGGTGCCGGTGGTTGGGTTGGTGAAGCCGCCCAGCCAGGTGGGTTGCGTACCTACGACTGCGACGGTGTACGGCAGGGCTGCGCCGCCGCTCACCGAGATGCCCAGCGTCGTGGATGCCGTGACGTTGGTATTGAATATGGTGAACGACGGATTGCCGGTGATCACGATACTGGCCTGCGACGCCGGGTTGACCGTCAACGTGACACTCACCGTTTGCGAGAGGAATCCGGACGCGGACGCGGAGATGGTAACCGAGCCGACGTAAGATCCTACGGCCAGACCCGCCGGATTGACCGAGACCGTCAGGCTGGCCGGCGTGTTGGTGCTGGCGGACGAAACCGTCAGCCACTTGCCGCCGCTGATAGTCGATGCGAGGGCCGAGAAGGAGGCGACGGCGCCGTTGGAGGTGCTGATGGCGACGCTCTGCACGGCCGGCGTGCTGCCGCCGATGGCATAGGAGAAGGCCAGCGTGCCCGGCGTGGCCACTATGGCGGGCTGGGCCGTAACCGTGAAGGTCACCGGAACCATAAACGGACTGTTGGATGCGCCGGGGGCCGTGATCGTGATGGCGCTCGTGTACGTGCCCGCCGCCAGGCCGGCGGTGCTCACCGAGACGCCCAGAGTGGACGGCGTGGCGCCACTGGTGGGGACAACGGTGAGCCAGTTCGCGCCTGCCGCCGCCGTGAAGCTCAAGGCGGTATTGGTGCTGGTGATGGTAAGGTTCTGCGAGACAGGCGAGACTCCGCTGCCGATCGTAAAGGAGAAGGCCAGCGTACCCGGCGCGGCCACTATGGCGGGCTGGGGCGTTACCGTGAGGGTCACCGCAACCATAAGCGGACTGTTGGCTGCGCCGGCTGCGGTAATGGTGATCGCGCTGGTGTAAGTTCCTGGGGTCAACCCGGCAGTGCTGACGGAGACGCTCAGAGGGGTCAGCGGGATCGTGGTGCCGCTGGCGGGTGCGACACTTAACCAGCTCGCGCCGGACGACGCGGTGAAGGTCAAAGCCGTACTGGTGCTGCCCACCGTAAGAGGCTGCGCGGCGGGGGCGGCGCCTGCGATCTGATAAGCGAACGACATCGACTTTGTACTGACGGTCAGGAGGTTGGAGCCCAAAGTCAGCGTGACGCTAACCGTCTGCGGGGTATTGGCTGCGCCGGTTGCGGCAATGGTGATCGAGCCGCTGTAAGTGCCGGCTGCCATCCCAGTGGTGTTTACGGACGCGGTCAGCGTGGCCGCGGGATTGGTGGTGCCGCTGACGGGCGATACGCTCAGCCAGTTACCGCCGGAAGTAGTGGCGGCAGAGGCCGTAAAGTTCAGGGTTCCCCCCGTGCTCGTCACTTGAATCGGTTGCGAGGCCGGATTGGCGCCACCAACCTGACCGCTAAAGTTCAGCGAAAGCGGTCCAATCGATAGGGATGGCTGGCTCGAAACGTTGAGCGTGACCATGTAACTCAAGGGACTGTTGGATGCTCCCACCGCGGTGATTTTGATGATGCCGTTTTGGATGCCGGGCGTCAGTCCGGTCAGTCCGGCGGAATTCAAGGAGACACTGAGGCTCGTCGCTGTGGGTTGCGATACCGTGAGCCAGGGCGTGCTGGTAGTAGCCGAGAAAGTGAGGGACGTGCCGGTGCTGCTCAGCGTCACGGACTGAGAGGCCGGCACGCTGCCGCCGATGGTGTAGTTGAACGTGAGCGAGGAGGGCGTCGGTGTTATCAGGGCCTGCGAGCTGACCGTCAGTGTTACCGGAACGGTGATCGGGCTATTGGAAGCTCCGGCGGAGGTGATAGTGATGCTGCCGTTATAGGTTCCGGCAGTCGTCAATGTCGAGGCATTCACGGAAGCCGTCAGGGTGGCGGTCGAAGTGCCCGTAGTGCCGCTGCCGGGCGCCACCGACAGCCAGCTACCGCCCGAGGTGGTCGCGGCAGCAGCGGTAAAGCTGAGAGCCGCTCCGCTGCTCAAAACATTGAAACTCTGCGACACCGGATTGGCGCCGCCGATCTGGAATTCGTAGGTCAGCGAAGCCACGGATGCAGATAGCGTGGGCGCCGCCGTTACGGTGAAGGTCACCGGGATGTTCAGGGGGCCGGACGCCTGCGTCGAGGTCACACCGACACTGCCGCTGTACACGCCCGCCGTCAGACCCGTCGTATTGACCGATACGGTGAGGTTAGCCGGAGTGCTCACGGGGCTCGTGGGGGTAACCGAGAGCCAGGTTCCGCCGCTGGTGACCGCCGCCGTGATGGGGATGATCGCGCCGCCGCTGGCGGTGATACTGGTCATCTGGCTGGATGGAGTGGTTCCGCTCAATAAGGTGTAAGTGAACCCGAGCGTTGCCGGATTTGCGGAGAGTGTGGGCGCAGCCGTCACATTCAACTCCACTGGTACCTTCACCGGACTGTTGGAAGTTCCCGCGGAGGCGGTGATCGTCACCGTTCCGGAATAGATGCCGGCCGCCAGGTTATTCAGGGTGACCGACACGTTCACGTTTCCAGGCGTAGTGCCGCTGCCGGGCGATACCGAAAGCCAGTTTCCACCCGACGTGGTGGACGCCGCTGCCGTGAACGAAAACGCGGCATTGTTGCTGGCGCTGATCGCCAGGCTCTGCGCCGCGGGCAGCGAGCCGTTGCTGGTCAAATTGAAGGTGAGCGATGCCGGCGCAACCGTCAGGGTCGGTTCCTGGGCTACAACAAAGGCGACCGGTATCGTCACTGGGCTATCAGAGGCAAAGGTGGGGGTGAGCGTGATGCTGCCGTTGTATGTGCCGGGCAACAGGCTGCCCGGGGTAACTGAAACCGACACGCCCGTCGGAGTGGTGACGGTCGTGGGGCTGGCGGGCGTCACCGTCAGCCAATTGCCGCCGCTGGTAGTGCTGGCCGCTGCCGTGTAAGTGATGGCGCCCCCGCTGCTGGTCACCCCGACCGCCTGTGAGCCCGGCGCCGTGCCGGCAATGGTGTAGTTAAACGTCAGCGAGGTGGGCTTGGGTACGAGCGCCGCCGTCACCGTGAGGGTAACCGGCACGCTCAGCGTAGTGGGAAGAGCATTGGTGGTCGCGGTGAAGACCACATTGCCGGTGTACGTGCCGGTGGCCAGTCCCGACAAAACGCTGCTATTGATGGAGACCGTTTCCGAGCCCGGCGTGGCGCCGTTGCCAGGCGTGACGGTAAGCCAACTGCCGCCGCTCGCGGTGGTAGCGGCCACGGTGTAGGAGATGGGAATCGAAGGCACCGAGCTGGCCACACCCAGCGGCTGCGAGGCGGGAACCGCGCCGGCGCTCGAAGAGAACGAAAGCGAAGCCGGGGTCGGCACCATGCTAGGCGCCGAGGCGATGGTCAGCGTCACCGTCACGGCGATCGGTGTAGTCGCGCCCGCGGGAGTGATATTGACGGTTCCGTTGTAAGTACCCGCGGCCATTGTGCCGGGAGTTACCGAAACGCTCAGAGTGGCGGGAGTGGTGCCGCTGGTAGGCGTAACCGCGAGCCAGTTGCCGGTGCTCGTAGCGCTGGCGGTATAGGCCACCGAGCCCGGGGCGCTGGTCAGGGTCAACGACTGCGCGCCTGGCGCGGGACCTCCCGTGGTGAAGTTGAAGCCCAACGAGCCCGGCGCCACCGAAACCGTGGTCACGTTCAACGTTACCGTCACAACCAAGGGAGTGTTGGTCGCTCCTGTGGCGGCGATCGAGATGCTGCCGGTATACGTTCCTCCAGCGAGCCCGGCGGGGTTCACCGAAACTGTCAGGGGCGTGCCGCCCGTGGTGCCACCGGTAGTGTTCAGCGAGAGCCAGTTGCCGGTGCTCGAAGCGGTGGCGGTGTAGGGTATCGATGAGGCCGGGCTGGTGGTGACCGTCAGCGACTGCGAGGGCGTAGTTCCGCCCGTGATCGAGCTGAAGGTCATCGGGTTAGGCGAGGCGACCAGGCTGAATGCCGGCGAGGTCACATTGAACGTGACGGGCAGCGTCACTGGTGAATTGGAGGCGGCCGTATACGCTAACACCGATCCGTTGTAGCTGCCTGGCGCCAACGACCCGGGAGTCGCCGTGACGGTGAACGATCCTCCGGTGGACCCGCCGGGCACGCTGACGCCCAGCCAATTGCCGCCCGAAGTGGTGGAAGGGAAAATGGCATAAGCCAGCACCGCGCTGGTGCTCACCGAGACGCTTTGCGTGGCAGCGCTGCCGCCCGTCTGGCCGCTCAAGACGACCGAAGAGGGAGTCAGGGTCAGCGGGGAGCAGCCGCCGCAAGCAGCCACGGTTGAGCCGCTGATGGCGAGGGTGGTGGATTGCCCGGAAAAAACATAGGTCGCATTGCTGGAGCTCAGCATGCCGCCAGAGAAGGCCAACGGGATGGGCGAGGGAAACGTGTTTCCGGCAAAATTCGCGACCGCCGAGAAAGAACCGACGGGGAGCCCACTCAGGGATATATTGCAGTTTCCCAAGGAGATCGAATCGCCGCCGCTGCTGGCCGTGACGGTGGCAACGGCCCCGCTACACATCAACGTTGCGGGTTTGCCACCCAGTATGGGGGAGGTGGCCGTAACGCTGACGCTCAAGCCCGTGTAGGTTTCCGAGCCGGTCATGAAGGGTTTGCCGACTGCATTGACGCTGGTGACGACGGTGTAAGGCGAGCCGGACAGGCCCAGGGGGTCCGATCCGCTTTCGATCGCTCCCAGATTTCCCGTGATCGTGAAGTTTATGGTTTGCGCAGCCAAGCCGCTCGCAGCCCCCAGGCACAGGCACGATACAACGATCAATCTCACAAAAACAGACGGCTTTTTTTCCACGATCCCCCCAAATTTTCCTGCAGGGCCTACGAGTCACCCTGAACTACACTAAAAATCTATCCGAATCGCTAGTGTAAGACATTGGGAAGCGATTTTGACATGGGGCAGTTCCATAACTAGTAGTACCAGTATGTGCTGCGGGCCACGCGGATTGGGCCAAATCCAGCCATGCGAGGTGAACTGGTGGTAGACTCGAACTTTTGGGAGAGAAAAAAAGCGTGAAAACCATTCGTGCAATCGTACTCACTTTAGGACTGTTCGCGGCGGTTGCGTATGCGCAGCCGACCATCGGCGGGATCGCGAACGCGGCCAGTTATAGCTTGTCGCCGCTGCCGAACTCCTCCATCGCGCAAGGCTCGTTTTTTGCCATTTTTGGTACTGGTATGGGGCCGAGCACGGCAGCCATCTGGAAGCCTTATCCGGTTCCCACTACTCTGGGAGGCTCGACGGTCAACGTTACAGTTGGTTCAACCACGGTTCCGGCCTTTCTGTACTTTACTTCGGCCGGCCAGATCAATGCCGTGATGCCTTCCGTCACGCCTACGGGAACCGGCACGATCGCGGTGACCTACAATGGGCAGACCAGCGCGACGGTGCCGATCACCGTGGTGCCCAGCTCGTTTGGGACCTTCTCAGTAAACGAAGCGGGCAGCGGCCCCGGCATCATTACGGACGCTAACTACGTGGTCAATTCTATTACTCATACGGCCAAGCCCGGCCAAGCCATGATTATTTGGGGCACAGGTCTCGGTCCCGCGCCGGATCCCTCTACCGAGGGGAGCGCGGGGCCCTGTCCCGCTGGATGCGACTTGCGGGGCCCGAACCTGTCGGTCACGGTCTGGGTGGGCAGCCAGAAGGCTTCCGTGGCTTACGCCGGCCGTTCGCAGTACACCGCGGAGGATGAGGTCGTCTTCACCGTGCCAGCCTCGGGCGCGCTAGGCTGCTATGTCCAGGTGGCGGTTCAGTCCGGCCCTCCGGGCGGAACCCAGGTAGTCAGCAATTTTACCAGCGTGGCGGTCGATCCTACCGGCCCGACCTGCTCGGACGCGGATGGTGTCAGCGTTGGCGATCTTTCAGCGGCCCTGGCGAGCAAAGGCTCGGCGAATGTGGCAGCCATCAGCCTGCTCAGCAACTTCCTGAATCTGACCATTGGGGGCGCCCTCAACCTGCAGTGGGATAACGACACCGTGGAAGCCAACATCGGCACTTTCAAGCAGAGCGTGCTGGATGAATCCCAGGGCTTCACCCTTTCGCCTTCGGTGAACAGTTGCACTGTCAGCCCCTTCCGGGGCTTTCCCCCGCCTTCGGATCCGGCTCTCGCGCTCGAGACCTATCTGGACGCCGGGAATCCCTTGAGCGTCAAAGGCCCGAATGGAACCCAGACGGTCCCGAAGAATACCAACGGCAACGGATATGGCGGCCTGGTTGGCGGCGGCACGGTATCGCAGCTTTTGACCGGTGGCGAGATAGCCCCGTTTTTCTTGAGCTCAACCTACGGAATTTCTTCCGGCACTTATACCGTGACCGCTCCGGGCGGGAATTCGGTAGGCGCCTTCACGGCGAGCATCGACGTCTCGTCCAACGCGGCGGATTTTGTATGGACCAACGAAAAAACCGTGGGAACCAGCGCCATAGACCGCAGCCAACCTCTGACCATCACCTGGACTGGCGGCGATCCCAACGGATTCGTCGACATCACGGCGATCGGTTCCACTGCCACGGCATCTGGGGGCCCCGTAACGGGAGTAACCCCGGGCACTCTGGTCGAGTGCCTGGTATCGGCCAGCGCCGGCACGTTCACCATACCCACGTTTGTACTGTCCGCGCTGCCATCCACGCAGGCCAGCGCATCGATTATTCCGCCGGGCGAGTTGCTGGTGGGTCCAGCCAGCGGCGCGATCCCGGTGACCCCAACGCCAAGCGGTCTGGATGCGGCTTACATCTTCTACCACTTCATCCAGGGCCTCAACGTAGGCTGGAAGTAAGCGACTCCACAGGGAGGCGGCGTCCCGGACTCCGCCTTCCGCTTTGGGACTACCGGGCGGCCATCAGCGCCCTCAGGCGCCGCGCCCGCTCGGGGGCCCTCAGTTGCCGCAGCGCCTTGGCCTCGATCTGACGGATGCGCTCGCGGGTGACGTCGAACTCCTGGCCGATCTCTTCGAGCGTGTGCTCGCGCTCGCAGCCGATGCCGAACCGCAGCCGGATTACCTTCTCCTCTTTCGGAGAAAGGGTCTTCAGGATGTCGGCGGTCTCGTCCCGCACATTGGACTCGATCACCGCATCCACCGGCGAACCCACCCAGCGGTCTTCAATCAGGTCGCCCAGCGCGGACTCTCCGTCCCGGCCAACCGGCGTCTCAAGCGATACAGGGTCCCGCGAAATGGTCTTCAGCTTCTGGACTTTCTCTACCGGAATATCCATCCGGCGACCAATTTCGTCATTTGTAGGAGTTCGGCCCAACTCCTTCTCCAGCTCCCGCGAAGCCCGCAGGAACTTGTTCATGCTCTCGTTCATGTGGACCGGAATGCGGATGGTCCGCGACTGGTCCGCAATGGCGCGGGTGATGGCCTGCCGGATCCACCAAGTAGCGTAAGTAGAGAACTTGTAGCCCCGGCGATACTCGAACTTGTCGGCGGCGCGCATCAGGCCGATGTTGCCTTCCTGGATCAGGTCCAGCAGGTGCAGTCCGCGATTCACATACTTCTTGGCGACCGAAACCACCAGCCGGAGGTTGGCCTCCACCAAATCCTTCTTGGCCCGCTCGGCTTCGGCTTCTCCGTGCCGGATTACGGTCAAGGTATGCTTCAGGTCGGGGAGGGTTGCAGCGGCTATGGTTTCGCGCTTGCGGATCTCGCGCTTCAACTCCCGCAGACGCAGTTGCTGTACCTGGCCGGCCTTCACTTCGATCTTCTTGGCCTCGCGATCCAGGTGGCCAAGCTCCTCGACCGCCCGCTCGATCTCCTTGGAAAACTCCTTCCACTTCAACGAGCGGAAGGGGATCGCGCGAATCCCCTGGGACACCTCTACCTTGGTCCGGTTGAACCGGTTACACAACCGCTTGCGCTGCTTCTTCAAGTTGAGCGGAACGGTTTCCACCTTCTCGTTGAGCTGCTGCAGCTTGCGGTATTGACCGATCAGGTCGGTGAACAGCTTCAGCAGATCGGCCCGCTTCTTCAGGTCCTGGGGGGTGCCTTCCTCGACATCGCCCACATCCACCACGCTGTCGATTTCCTCAGCGCCCTTCTTCAACTGCTCGGCCAGCTCTTCCACTACCCGCTGTACCAGCGCGGATCGGCTGATGGCCTTCTGCATGCGCAGTTTGCCGCGCTCCATGCGGCGCGCCAAATCCACTTCGCCTTCCCGGGTGAGCAGCGGAACCGCGCCCATCTCGCGCAGATACACGCGTACGGGATCGTCGGTGTAGATGGATTCCTCAACCGGCGCGGGATGCAGAAAATCCGGCTCATGGCCCGCTTCCGGGTCGAAAAACTTAGCCTCTTCCTCAAAATTCAGGCCTAAGGCTTCCGGATTATCGGCTAAGAATTGATCTTCGAAATGATCCACAGTTCGACTCACCTCCCCTCGCGACGCACAATCGAGCAAGACACCATTGGACACACCTGTCTATGTGATTGGATTCTGGGGCTCCTGAAAAGCTTCGGATCGCCGGTCCAGCCAGATGACAAAGGTCGGCCTTCGCCGTCGGCGCATCGTTTGATCATAACACCAATTCAGGAGAAAGTTAAGCTATATATTTAAAGATGTATTTCAGAACTGTTTTGGTTACACTCAATTGCGAGCTTCCACATGCATTCTAGGGCAGCTTGTGGCGCATCAAGTTCTTTAGTTCGTTAAAGAACGCCTGCTCGTCCTGAAAATCCCTGTAGACCGACGCAAATCGAACGTAGGCGATCTTGTCGAGATCCCGCAGTGCTTCGATCAGCAATTCTCCTATTTCAGTAGTAGATATCTCCCGGTCGGGTGAGTCGGTAACCTTCGCCTCCACCTGGTCCACCAGCTCCGCCAGCTTCCCCATGCTCACCGGCCGCTTCTCGCAAGCTTTCAGGAGTCCCGTCAGTACTTTCTGCCGGTCGAATTTCTCGCGCCGCCCATCCTTCTTGATCACCATGTAGGGCACTTCGTCGATGCGCTCGTAGGTGGTGAAGCGCCGCTCACAGCCCAGGCACTGCCGGCGGCGGCGGATGGCATCCCCCTCACGGCTCTCTCGCGAGTCCACGACCTTGTCTTCCATATGATTGCAAAAAGGGCACTTCATGTCGTGACCTCGGGTTCCAACTGTTTCAGCGCGCTCCACCGGATACCCTCGTGAAGCGCCAGGAGCAGGCCAAACGGTACAACTACTACGAATGAAGTAATCCAGAAGACCAGCGCCACGCTGGTGGAGATTTCAAGCGGCACGCGGAATAGCTCCGTCAGCACCAGCACCGCGACCACCTGCACGCCGCCACCGACCCCGGGAATCTGTACGACCGCGCCAAATGACAGGAATCCGAGGAAGATCAGCACATCCAGCCAGCCGAAGTGGAGCGCCGGGCCGAATGCCCTTATCACGCAAAACGTAGTCAGGGCGATGGTGGCCCACTCGATTACCGTGTACCAGATTACCAGGAGCAGGGCACGGTCACTTCTGGTCGATTCCATTCCTTGCACGAAGGCCGTAATGATCCGGTCCGCCTTCCGGAAATGCTTTTCGGGAAGAGCGCGCAGGGCGCCCAGCAGCCGCCGCCGGATGCCGCTCGAAAAATGACGGAAAGCTACCAGCAGTCCCAGCATCAAGACGGACAGGACTGCCACCAACCAACCCCCGGTCGAGAAAACCCAGGCGAGCGCCGGGCCGAGCGACACATCCGAGCGGCGCACGTAGCTCAGCGCAAAGCCGAATATGGCCAGGACGATCAGCAGATCGTAAATGCGCTCGAGCAGCCAGGCAGCCATCTGGGAAGAGACCGGCACCTGCTCGCGGGAGGCGATCAGATAGGGGCGCACGAATTCGCCCGCGCGGCCAAGCAGCGTGCTGGCGGCGAAACCGATGACGGTCGCCGAAAACAGGTTCCAAAGATTGGGATGCGCTTTCACCGGCCGCATCAGCACGCGCCAGCGCAGGGCACGGCCGAAGTAACCCGCCATGACCGCCGCGCAGGCCGCCGCGAGCCAACGCCATTGCAAGCCGGACAAAGTGGCGCGGAACACACGCCAGTCGAACCCGCGGCTCGCCAGGCGCGAGCGCAGCAGCCAGATTCCGGCGGCTAATACGACGGCGCCGGCCCCGAGCCACATCCATTTGTGCTTAATTTGCGATCCTCCCTATCTTTTGAGGAACTCGCGCAGAACGGGACGTCCCGCGCCGCTTGAATCTGCGGAGTTCCTGTCCTGTACGGCGGCGCGGGAAGGCGCGCCCCTCTGCGCTCCACTGGCGTCCGGGAAAAAATGAACCTATCATGATAATGCCTCGTTTCTTTAAGTGTAAGCCGGATGAAGGCGATAGGAGCCGGCGAAGAAGTTGAAAGGGACACGAGGAAATTATGGCGACCGCCGCCTTGACGATGGTTTCGGGCGCTCCGTTTTGGGAAACGGCGGAGAGCGGCAGCCGGCACTGGACAAAAGAGAGATTGGATCTCGAACGCAGCCTCGTGGAACGGTGTTTGAGCGGCGATGAAACCGCTTGGGAGGAGTTGATCCGTTCCCACACCCGGCGCGTTTACGGGCTATGCTATCGCTTTACCGGGACGGACGCGCAGGCGCAGGACCTTACGCAGGAGGTTTTTTTGCGAGTCTATCGCACGCTCAAAACATTCCGGGCGGCGGAAGGCTCTTTTGGGACATGGCTGGCGAGGCTGACGCGCAATCTGCTGATTGACAATTACCGGCGCACACGCCAGGAGCGCGTCACGGATTCGATTGAAGAGCAGCTTCCCATGCTCGAACAGACGGTGTCGCACGCGTCGCGGCCCGACGGGCTGGTGGCCGGACGGGAAGCTAGTGAGATTCTACAGGCGGCCTTGCAGAAGCTTTCTCCGGAGCTGCGCGAGGCGGTGATTTTGCGAGATTTGCAGGAAATGGAATACCGGGAGATCGCTGAGATTCTGCACATCCCGGAAGGCACGGTGAAATCGAGGCTGAATCGCGGCCGCGGCGAGCTGGCCCGGGTTCTAAGAAGGCAGAAGGTAGTGGTATGACGTGCGCGGAAATGGAAATTCTCATCTGCGACTACGTTGACGGCACGCTGGGGCCGGACGCGAGGACTACGGTAGAGCAGCACCTGGCCGGCTGCCGGAATTGCGCGGAGATGGCGCGGGATGCGGCCGTGGCGGTGAATTTTATGGAGCGCGCCGCCCAGGTTGAGCCTCCCCCGGAGCTGATGACCCGGCTGCTGTTCGAAGCGCCCTGGGCGCACGCGCGGACCTCGGCGAGCGGCGCGCGGAACTGGTTCCGCCGCATACTTCATCCGGTGCTGCAGCCCAGGTTCGCCATGGGAATGGCCATGACCATCCTGTCGTTCGCCATGCTGGCCCGCTTCGTGGCTCCGGCCCGCCAGCTGCGCGCGTCGGATCTGGCGCCCGCCAAGGTCTGGGCGAGCCTGGAGGACCGCGCCTACCGGAGCTGGGAGCGCTCGGTGAAGTTCTACGAGAGCATCAAGTTCGTGTATCAGATTCAGACCAAGCTGCGCGACTGGCAGCAACAGCAGGAAGAGGAGCAGCGGCCGGCCGATGAGCACCGTTTGCCGGCGAAGGGCTCGCAGGAGCCGAAGACGCACTAATCAGAGAGATCGCTTTAGGGGAAACTTATGAATTGCTTTAACCACACTGAGACGCCCGCCATCGCTTACTGCCGCACCTGTGGCAAGGCGTTATGCGCCGACTGCCGGCGAACCGCCCAGGGCACCATCTTCTGCGCAGAACAC
>Ga0302324_100001133_pt1 | contig 65634 bp, 58 predicted proteins | sample Palsa_T0_1_FD_201949 | JGI IMG/M metagenome (GOLD analysis project Ga0302324, IMG submission 201949) | Peat permafrost microbial communities from Stordalen Mire near Abisko, Sweden - Palsa_T0_1 | ecosystem: Environmental > Terrestrial > Soil > Palsa > Peat permafrost | place: Sweden: Abisko...
AGCGGACGATCGCGCCCTGCAGCGCGGTCAGGTCCTGCTCCCCCACCCTGGTGTCGGCGAGCGCGCCGAAGCCCGTGTTCACCCCGTAGACGGGGCCGCCTCCCGCGATCGCGGCCGCGACGATCGCACGGCTGGTCTCCATCCTGGCCGGGACCTCGGGACCGAGCTGCGCCCGCGCCGCGCCGGACGCGACATCGACGACATCAGCCACGGTCAGCGCGTCCCCGTTGACGATCACTGTTCGCATGGCTGCCAGCTTCCCACCGCGGCCCGCGCCCGGCACACCGGGCGTCACGCTGGGCGTCGCACTGGGCATCACGCTGGGCGTCACCGGACGACGATCCGCCGCCGTCCGCTTACTGCCGGAGATGCCGAACGGATTCGTCCGGGCCGCTCCGGGCCGCCCAGGCAGATCACGCCGCGGGCCGGCCGCCGGGATTCGCCCGCGGGGTGAGTTTGCCGGCCGCGCGCGATCGGCTAAAGTTCTGAACGCACGCCGGCCCTGGCTGGCTTGCGCAGCCTCGCGCGAGCGGGGCCGGTGCGGACGTGGCTCAGTGGTAGAGCATCACCTTGCCAAGGTGAGGGTCGCGGGTTCGAATCCCGTCGTCCGCTCGGAGGTGCCGGACGCCGTCTCGCGAGCCGACGGTCCGCACGGCTCTTCGGTACCCTGGCACGGCTCCCTCGCCGGAGCGTGCTGGCGGCGGAATGGCCGAGTGGCTTAGGCAAGGGCCTGCAAAGCCCTGTACGCGGGTTCGATTCCCGCTTCCGCCTCGCGGGCGGTTAGCTCAGCGGGAGAGCGCTTCCCTGACACGGAAGAGGCCACTGGTTCAATCCCAGTACCGCCCACCAGAGTTTTCGCAGGTCAGGTCCCTGATACGCGGCCATGCTGACTTGCCCTGGTCCTTATTTGCCCGATTCCGGGAGCGGCGATGTCCGATCTTGGGAGCCGATCGCGGTGGCTGCGCTTCGCGACCGCGGGCTGGAGCTGCGGCCGACTCGAACGTTGGGGCATCAGCAAACTCGATGCCCTCGGCGACCTGTCCAACGGCCGCGCGTGGCTCCCTCCCGGCCCCGAACCCACCGGATAACGTGGCCAGTGCGGATCCCCCGCAAGGCTTCCGGTCACCTGCGCGCCCTGGCATCATTTACCAATGGACAGCGACTGGGACCGTTTCATCTCCCGCTGCCAGCAGGCCCTGGGCGACCTGGTCGAAGGACGACCCGGACCCTTCAAGGCGCTCTGGTCACACGCCGATGACGTGGTGATCATGGGTGCGTTCGGCGGTTACGAACGAGGCTGGGAACAGGTCAGCGCGCGGCTGGACTGGGCCGCTGCCGGCATCAAGGCCACCGATCGCGCCGCGGAGAACGTCGTGACGGTCGTCGGCGATGACCTCGCCTGCACCGTCGATCTGGAGCACATGACCCGTCACGCCGGTGATCACCCCACGGCCAGGACCCTGCGCTGCACCCAGGCCTACCGCCGTGAAAACGGCGAGTGGAAGGTCATACTGCGCCACGCTGACGAGCTTCCCGGCAAAGACGAACAGCAAAGATGACCCACAGCCGCGCGTCAAAGCACGCCGCTGATGCTTGCTGAATAGCTACGCGTCCCCAATGCCGGCTGGGACCAGTCATCGATGCCCTCCCATGCGTCCGTTCGTCTTACCAAACGTTGGACCATGCCGAATGCGTGCCCATACTGGCGTCATCCCGAGCACCCGAGCAGTTCAGGGTCCTTGCCCTAGCGTTCTTGAGAACCGCCTGGGTGCACGGCCAGTACCGCGTCATGGGGACACCTCGCCGGTCTGCCCTCCACCAGCCCGGACCTGGCTGACAGCTAGCCTCATCGGTGGCCCCGCCTCGCGAGTTCACGCGACCTCGTTGCCGCTCGCGTGCTGCGCGATCTCAGCGGCGTGCGGCGAGTCACCCGTTCCCCCGCTGCTTCCGGCTTGCGCCGCGTGATGGGTTTGGTCGGCCAGCGCCTGGTTTGGGACGGAGGCCGTGCCAGCTCCCGCACTACCGGTTGAGCCGTCGTGCCCCTGGTCATGCGGGCTTGCAGTGCTGGCATCGTAGCTCGCGTGCCCGGTGGCGTGGCTCGGGTCATACGCAGCGGCGTGGCTAGGGTCGTACGCGGTGGTGTGGCCGGGGTCGGAACTGGCGTGGCCGGGGTCGTAGGCGACGGCGTGGCCGCCTGCGCCGTCCTGCGGGCCGTTGGCGTCGCCGTGCAGCGCGGTCGATGAACCGGCGTGGCTGGGGTCGTAGTTGACGGCGTGGCTGGCACCGGCTTGTGACGGAACCGTGCCGTAGCCGAATGCTACGGGCAGGCTCGGGTCATGGACTGGGCCATGGCCGCCGCCTGGTGGCGCGCCAGCATCGGGGGGTCCCGCAGGTCCCGGTGCCACAGGTCCCGGGGCGGCATGACCATGATCGTGCGGCACGGGATGGCCGGGGTGCGCGTGCGGGTCAGTCTGCCCTTGCTGCGCGTTGTGCGGTGCGGTGTGCCCGGGCGCGGCATGGCTGTCGTGCGGCGCGGTATGGCCGCCGTCGTGCGGTGCCGTGTGCCCGTGGCCGTGCGGTGCGGTGTGCCCGGGCGCCGCGTGGCTGTCGTGCGGCGCGGTATGGCCGCCGTCGTGCGGTGCCGTGTGCCCGTGGCCGTGCGGTGCGGTGTGCCCAGGCGCCGCGTGGCCGCCGTCGTGTGGGGCACCGCCGTCGTGCGGTGCGGCATGGTCGGCTTGCTCGATCTCATCGATTTGGTGCAGTCGGTGCAGCACGTCGGGGCCGTAGTTGTGGCCAGTGGTATGAGCGGCATCGGGATGCCCGCTGTTGTAGGCGTTGAGTGCCTGCTCCCAGTCGCCGAATCTGTGATGCAGTTGGTGGAGCATCTCCGCGGCGGTGCGGGCCTGCGCCTCTGGGTCATTGTCAAACCCGTGTGGAATATGGTGCGAGCGGTCATCAAGCTGCCAGACGCCATGGCCGTGTCCGTGATCGCCCACAATGTTATGCAGCCCGGTTTCCCTGCTGCCCACCGCGAACAGCATGTTGTGCGGAAGGCCGAACTCTTCCTCGATATGGCCGATGAACGGCCACTGCTCCGCGGCTCGATGAAAGTCAGATGCGATGGGCATCGCTGATCCCTTCTGGCCGGATGGTGCTGGCGCGACACAGGTCAGATGCTCTTGCCGCGGGCACCACCTGTGGGGCGCTACTGGATTATTCCCTTGACGATCGGGTTCCCGCGCAGCAGGAAGGACAGGCTCAGCAAGTCCTGGTAGGTCTGCTCCAGTTCGCTGCCCTTGGCGAACCCGCAGATCTCGACGACCTTGAGCTGGGGCTTCTTCCAGTTGCGCTCTCGCTTGTAATCCTCGGGCAGCACGCCGAAGGTCAGCGAGAGGATCAACGTCCCGTCACCGGTAAGCCGATTGATCAGCCGCCGGTCGAGATCGATGTTCTGCACGCGCCAGAAGTCCACGTTGGTGACGTGCTTGTGGAAGACGCCCTTTTCGATCTGGAGACGCCCTTGCCTGATCCGCACCGCGGTGCAGCTGACCCGAACGAAGCCGATCAGGAGGATCGCAACTGCAGCGCACAGCATCACCACGCCCACAGAACCGAGCGCATGCGAGATCCATGCCGGCGCCAGGAAGGAGGGAAGCGTTCCGCTGTACCTGTTCGACACGATCCCGACGACCACCCGGGCGGCGAGGAGAAGCACGACGGGCAGCGCGACCCAAGCCACCGTCCGCGCGAAATAACGTCCTACGTAACCGGAGTAGCGCGGCGGCTTCACCTCGCGCTCGACCTTGTCCATCAGCGCGACCGCCTGCTGCGAGACCGGCGTCTGGTCCGCTTGGAGAAGCTGGTACACGCCCTGGCTGTGGTAATGGTCAACCGGCAGTGCGGGCGGATGCTGTTGCACTGGTGCCTGGGCGGGCTGTTGCTGCGACGGCGGAACGGGTGCGGTCCGCAGCTCGGGTGCCCCGAAGCCGGTGCGATCTAGACCGGCCAGCGCGCCCGCGTGGCCCGGATGGGCTGCTAGCGCCCTGCGGTAACAATCACCCGCCGCCTGGCGTTCACCGCGCTGCTCGCAGATATAGCCAAGCTGGTACAGCGCGTTGGCATGCAGGGGCTCGCCGTGGATCGTCTGCCGGAAGTAGGTCTCCGCGAGCGAGAGGTCGCCCAGGGACAGCGCTATCACCCCCAGTCCGTAACATGCCTCGGCGGCGCTGTCCGGCGACTGCGCCGCCGCGAGGAATGCCTGGCGGCTCTCCTCGTATCGCTCCTGCTCCAACAGAGCGCGGGCCGCTGCGAGCAGCTCCGGGCCGCTGCGCGCCGCGGGCGCGGCACGTACGCCGCCAGCGAGCACGGTTTCCTGGCCGTCGGCGAGCCGCATCTCCACGTTGCCGATCCGGAGCACGTCAATGATGCTCAGGCAGTACGGTGCGAAGATCGCAGTGCCGTTAATAAATGTGCCGTTGGTCGAGCCCAGGTCCTCGACCTGAACGGATCCGTTATCGGCGATGCTCAGCCTGGCATGGCTACGCGACACCTGCGAATCGTCACCGAAGAGCGTTGACGTCTCACCGTCGCGGCCAAGTGTCATGCCACGGGCGGGCACCACCATTCTGTGGCCGCGATGGCTGCCTGAGATAACGAGCAGGCTGGGTGCCTGAGCCGAGGAGTAGGTCGCGGTTGCATCCATGGACATCGGGATCCTCCCTGCGCCACTGGAGGCGAATATTTCCTCACCTCGTAGAGCACGCCAACGGCCAGCTGATACTCCGACGGCACAGAAATGACTCTGCCGTGCACTGCGCCCGGCGACGGGCCGGCCGGACCGACTGGCCGGCGCTGCTGACCCTGCATCGCGCGCTGCACGCGCTCGCGCCGTCGCTCGGCAGCGGCGTAGCGCTCGCCGCCGTCACCGCCGAGGTCGAGGGCCCCGAAGCCGGCCTCGCCACGCTCGACGCCCTGCTCCAGGACTCCGACCAGCACGCCCGTCGCTTCCAGCCCGCGCGAGCCACCCGAGCGCACCTGCTCGACCGGCTCGGACGCACAGAGGAGGCCGTAGCCGCCTACAACAGCGCGATCGACCTGACCCACGACACCGCCGAGCGCCAGTACCTGCAGCACCGCCGTGACAGCGCCAGCTGTCCCGCGGAACTCAGCCGCCGAACCCGGGGGTCGCGGGGCCGGCCTGCTTGAACCTGCCGATGATGGGCGTCGTCTCCAGGGACCTGATGCCCGACAGCCCGGTCAGCCGGGCGGTGATGTAGTGGTACATGTGCCGTGTGCCGCGGAAACGGGCGCTGACGACCAGGATGGACGGTCAAACGGTCCCATGCCAGGAGTTTCCCCACACGGCGCGGGAACTGCCCTGTGCGGCGGCCGGCTACACCAGCCGTAGCCCCAGGCTCATCGCCACGCTGGATTGCGCCTCGTCTCTGGTGGCGAAGCCAGCATCCTCTCCCGGCTCGACCAGGCTCGGAAGCGTGAGAACTGCCACGGCAAGATGCCACGCATCCATGGCACGAATGGCGTACTCACGAACGAGATGCAAAGCGCGCTTCTCGACCTCCTTTTGATCAGCGGCGACCACGGTCACCGGGCCGTCTGTTCCCAGGTCCCCGTCGAGCAGCTCCAGGAGGCCCGCCTCGTCACCCCGCCCGGCCCGGGCAGCGCGCACCAATGCGCCAGACACCTCGATCCGGGTCCAGGTGCCGGTGATGAGCCCGACCTGGAGATCCGCGAGCAGGGACGTCGCCTGCTCGTGTCCGGGCTCGTCGGCGAGGTAGGCACGCGCCAGCATGGACGAGTCGAGGTAGGCGATCACGCCCTTTCCCGTTCCTCGCCCAGGAGCCGGTCGAGGACAGGGCCGATACCTCTCGTCGATGCGACGATCCGGCGCCGCCTGGCGGCGTCCACCGCTGCGCCGCTCGGTGAACGGAGCAGCCCCAGGGCCGCCGCTCGCGCATGCAACCGGGTCCGCCGGTCGCCCTCGTCGGCGTCAATCGCGGCGTCCAGTATCTCGTTCGCCACGGCGTTGACACTCTGACCGGAGCGAGCCGCGCGCGCAGCCAGGCGGCGGTGAACGTCGTCGGGAACCCGAAGGAGAAGCTGCTTCATGTCCGAATGCTATCATTTTTGCAAACTGATATCACACGGGCTCGTGCCGATAGGCGGTGCACGAAGGCGTGTTCAGGCACAGCAGCGGGTCGTCGCGCGAGCCGTCGTCGGCGGTCGGCAAGCCGAACGTGGCCGGATCAGGGCCAGGCTGGTCAGCAAACCGGTCCGGGATCGGGCCTTGGTAGCTCACGAGCGCGATGAACTTCGCCATTGCCGGGCCGAAGCCCTCGCGCAGGTAGGTCTGCTTGATGGTCTCGCATGCGGCCAGCGCTGCCACGCGATCCGGCAGCTCCTGGGCGGCCGGCGGCTCGTGCGCCACCAGGATCCGAGGGCCGGCTGGGCACTAGCGTCGTTGCTCCGGACGTCGTAATGCAGCACGGCGCCCGGCAGCGCCAGAGCGTAAGTCTGCGGCTCGGTCATGACTGTCCTGGCTTCCGAGGGTTCTGCCCTCCGCCGGTACTGATTCATCATCTCGGCAGACCTCGTCGGCCGCCCGGTCGGTCTAGACTCCGCTGCCCTCAATGGACCGCAGAATCAGTACCCGTCCCTGCAGTCACGCCATCATGGCCGGCCCGCTCGAGGTGGTCTCGTGTTCGAGCTTCGCGCTGATTTCGGAGCGCAGTGCCCACTTGGCGATCTTCCCGACTTGGGTGCGCGGCAGCGCGTCAATGAGTTCGAGACGTTCGGGCCACTTGTACTTGGCCAGGCCCGCAGCCGCCAGGTAGGCGCAGATGCCGGCGAGTGTCGGAGGGTTCTGCGGGTCCCGGGGAACGACGTAGGCGCAGCCGCGCTCGCCCAGCCTGGGGTCGGGCATGGCGACCAGGGCGATCTCGGCAACGGCGGGGTGACCCGTGACCAGAAGCTCGACCTCCTCGGCGTTGATCTTCTCGCCACCTCGGTCAACCAGATCCTTGACGCGGCCCTCGATCGAGTAGCACAGCGTCCCGGCACACCTGCGTGCCCGCACGAGGTCGCCGGACCGGTAGAAGCCCTGGGCGGTGAATGCCTCGCGGTCACGGTCCGGCGCTGCGAGGTACCCGCGAATGGTGTAGGGCCCGCGCGCGGCGAGCTCCCCGGTCTCGCCCTCGGCCACCTCGACCTCGGTGCCGGGCTGGAGAACCCGGATTTCATCAAGGGGCGAGATCGGGACACCGACGGTCTCGGCGCGCACGTCGTCGGGCGCATCCAGCGGGGTGAACAGGAAGAGTCCCTCGCTCATGCCGAAGGCCTGGGTGACGTGGACGCCCCGTCCGGTCAGCTCATCGAAGACCGGCCGGGGAACGCGCGCGGCGGTCAGCACCCAGGTGCCGAGCCGGGCGACGGCGTCGTCGAACGCCGGGTGCGACAGGTAGTCCCTGGCCAGTCCCGGCGGGCTCATGGTCCACGTGGCGCCATGCTGAGCCATCAGGGGGAGCATGACGTCGGCTGCAGGAGTCGCCAGGAGCAGTGCGGCACCGACGCCGTGGGCGGCGTGCAGGCCGTTGGTGAGCGCCGCGTTATGGGCGAGCGGGAGCCCGAAGGCGAGCACACTCTGCTCCGTGTGGCCCCACCAGCTGGCGGTCAGGTCGGCGTTGTGGCGGTACTCGGCGTGCAGCCGGGGGATGATCTTCGGCGTTCCGGTGGTGCCCCCTGAGAGCTGCAGCACGGCCGGTCCGCGGACTTCGAGCGATTCGGCGACCTGGAGCAGATCGGCGTGTTCAGCGTGGCTGATCTCATCGTCCTGCAGATCCTCGATTCGCAGGCCCGGCTGTTCCGGCGCGGCGCCCACGGTCACGAGCTGGCGCATCGCGGGCAGCAGGTCGGCAGCCTCCTGCGCTAGCCCGACCAGGTCGAAGCCGGGGAAGTCGGCCTGGACGAGGTGGGCCACGGCGCCGGACTGCCTGCCGGTCTGCTCGATCTCGAGGCGGCGGTGGATGGCGAGCGTGCAGACCGGGATCAGGCCGGCCTTGAGCAATCCGTACCAGGCGACGACCGCCGTGGCGGAATTGGTCAGCTGCCACAGCACGCGTTCTCCCGGCAGCAGGCCGGAGCGCAGCAGCCCGGCGGCCACGGCATCCGAGCGTGCGTCGAGCTCGCGGTAGGTGAGCCGCGTATCCGGCGTGATCAGCGCCGTGCGCTCGGTGTAGGTCGTCGCGACCTGGCGGAAGGCCGTGGGCAGGGAGCGCGTGCCCCACGCCCCGGCCGCCAGGTACCGGTCCACGTCAGCCGCGGGGTACGGAACGACCCCCGGCAGGGCGGTCGTCTGCGGAGAAAGGGCCGTCGTGTGCGGAGCAGGGGCCTCGGTGGCGCCGTCGATGACGCTGTTCCCGGCCCGGATGTCGTGGAGTGAGTTCATATCCTCCTGCCTCTCGCCTTCTCCTCCTGCCTCTCGCCTTCGCGATTCATGGAACTCAGTCGGCAAGCGCGACGAGATCGGCGCGGCCGGCCACGATCCCGTCGACCAGATCGTCGATGTGGTCGGCGGAGGCGCCGACCACCGTGAACAACTTGGTCTGGCGACGGATCCGCTCGGCAAGCGCGAGCCGGTCGAGCAGCGCAAGGCGGCCCGGTCGTCCCTCCAGCCGGACCCCGTCAGCGCCGGCCTCGGCCAGTGCGAAGCAGCGGGCGAGCACCTCGTCCGCCGCCGGCGACCAGGGATCATCGACATCGGCGCCCAGCACCGCCGCCAGGGTCTCGTCCGGATAGGCAGCGCGCAGAGCGGTGACGGCGAAGGCCTCACCCTGCACCGCGCGGTAGCCCGCCTGCCCGTCCTCATCCAGGACGCGACCGCTCGTTCGAAGCGCTGCCCCTTCGTAGGGCCGGCTCAGGACCCAGGTCCGCACGTCGGCGAGCTCGTCGGCGGCGGGCTCCACGCCGGCGAACGCCGCAAGGCCGGCTCGCAGCAGGCCGGGGTCGCTCGCGGCGAGGCGCGAGGCGGAAATCACCCCGCCCCGGCTGAGATAGGCCAGCATCAACTGCGGTGCGGGGAGATCAAGGCGGTGCGCGACGGAATCCCACCAGCGCTGACTACGCACGGCCGCGTCTTGCAGTGCCTCAACACGGGGACGGCGGATTTCCTCGTACCGTCGCAGCCCGCCAGCCAGCGACGGTTCCTCACCGGTGGTGAGGCTGTCGGCCAGGGCGATGGCGTCCTCGAGCGCCATCTTCGTACCCGAGCCCACCGAATAGTGCGCGGTGTGGGCCGCGTCCCCGATGAGCACTACGTTCTCGTGGCGCCACCGGGCAAGGGACACGGTCCGGAAGTGCATCCAGCGTGAGCGGTTGGCGAGCAGTTCGGCCCCGCCGAGCGCGCCGCCGAAAGCCTTCTGCAGGTAGTCGATACTGAAGGCATCGGACTCGGTCACCGGCGTGCGATCGGTCGCAATGTCCATCCCCGCGCGGCGCCAGGTCTCGACATCGGCCTCGACCCCGAGGGTGCTGCGCTCCTCGGCGTAGGGGTAGCCGTGGATGGTGAACAGGCCATGCTCGGTGCGTACCGGCACGAACAGGTTCGAGCGCAGCCGGGTCCCGCAGCCGAGCCACATGAACACCCCGCGGCCGGGGACGACGCGACCGCCCACGTACTGGGCAAGCTCGGCACGGGTCCTGCTGCCCGCGCCGTCCGCGGCGATCACCAGGTCAGCATCCCGCACGTCGCCGAGATCGCGCTCCACCCCGAGATCCACCTCGACGCCGGCCCGGACCGCCTCGTCGAGAAGGACGCCGAGGAGCCGGGACCGCGCGATCGCGATGCCTCCGCCGGTGCCCTTCGCCCGGACCGACACCCCGTCGATCAGCATCTCCTGCTGCGGCATCGGCACCGATGCCTCGACCAGGCGGTCGAATGTCGCCCGTTCCGCCTCGGCCACCGCGCGGAGCGTGCGGGCGGTGAAGGCAACCCCGAAGCCGAAAGTGTCATCGGGAACCGACCGCTCGCTCACGCGCACGCTGGCGTACGGCATCCGCTCCTTTATCAGCCGCGCCGCGAACAGGCCTGCCGGGCCCCCGCCGATGACCTCGACACGTCCCAGTTGCATGAAGGTACGATAGGCACTAGCCGACTGTATCGTCAAGTTTATGACTCATTCGTTGACATGCTGGTCGGGCGTGGGCATACTCGGCAGCACAGCAGATCGGCAGCACAGCAGAAAGGATGGAAGCGACTCGTGACTTCCCCGACGGCGCAGCCGCGCGAGCAGGAGGCCGGCCCGGCAGGTACCTCCGGCCACCCGGTCCGCGGCATCAACCACATGGCGTTCCCGACGTTCGACCCGGCGGGCACCATCGGTTTCTACCGGGATGTGCTCGGCTTGCCGATCGTGCAGACGATGCAGGTCAAGGCGTGGGGGCCGGAGTACCAGCGCGACTTCGTGCACTTCTTCTTTGACATCGGCAACGCCGACTGCCTGGCCTTCTTCTACTACTTCGGCCAGGAGCCCTACCACGACGAGAACCTCCCGCCCTTGCTCGATCTCGGCAAGCACGTCGCACTGCACGTGGACACCCTCGAGGACCTCGACGGGTTCGCCAGACGCATCGAGGACGCTGGGCTGAAGCTCGACATGCGCGTGACGCACGAGACGGTCGAGTCGATCTACGTCCGCGACCCCAACGACATCCTCATCGAGATCGCCCGTCCGTTGCGCGAACTGACCGCGGCAGACGCGGCGGATGCCAGCATCACCGCTCAGGCGCTGCTCGACGTCCTGGCCAGTGACGGCGAGCCGACCCTCGACGCGCTGTGGGCCCGCAAGGCCGAGCTCATCGCCTCCCGGGTCCCGGCCTGACAAGGAGAACCATGACCACCCTCTACTTCCTCGACGCCGCCGAGTTCGCCGACGTCTCCGCAGTGGCCGCGGCTCAGCCCGGCGCCCGGATGGAGCGGCTCCCTGGCTATGTCACGGTCACTGCGGACGGCCCGCTCATCGTCGACCGCTGCGCCACGGGGGTCCGGCACTCGGTCTGGTACAGCGCGCTCGCCGCCGTCGGCCACGGCCGGGTCGTCCAGTACGACAAGGACGCCCTGAAGGTGGAGCCGGCCCCGTGAACCGCACGGTGACTGCACCGGACGCAGAGCGGCTCGGAGGCCATCGGCACCCCGAGCCGGCACCGATCCCGGACGGCGCCGAGATCAGCCTGCATCGCGTCCCGACGATCGACGGCGCCACCGTCGGGGGCACGCTGTTTCACCCGCCGGGCGCGACCACCTGCGTGACCGTGATCCACCCGCGTCTCGACATGAGCGGGCACCCGATGATCGGCCTCCTGCTCAAGGCCGGCGTCGCGGTGTGGAGCCAGGGGATGCGAGCGGTCGGGACGGACCACACCCTGGTCCACGAACAGGCCCTGCTGGACGTCGCCGCGGGGTACGCGGTCCCCCGCAGGCGCTACGACCGGCTCGTCCCGCTCGGGCACTCCGGCGGAGGAACCCTCAACGCGTTCTACTTCTGGCAGGCCGCCGCCGCGCCCGCGGACCGGATCGCGCGGACGCCGGCCGGGAGGCCCACGAGGCTCGCTGAGGCCCAGATGCCGGTGCCCGACGGCGTGGTCTTCCTGGCAGCCCACCCGGGCCAGGGTGAGGTGATGCTGCACGGCATCGACCCGAGCGTGATCGACGAGGCGGATCCGCTGGCCGCCGATCCCGAGCTGGACCTTTTCGATCCCCGCAACGGGTTCCGGGAGCCGGCGGAGAGCTCGAGCTACACCCCGGATTTCCTGGCCCGGTACCGGGCGGCTCAGCGCGAGCGCACGGCGCGCCTCGACAACCTCACCCTCCACTGGGTCGCGCGCCGGGAGGAGGCCCGGGCGCGGTTCAAGGAAACCAGCGCAGTCGCCGACAGGCGCGCGGCGCTCGCCCCGCACTTCCTCATCGTCAACCGCACCGAGGCCGACCCGCGCTACGTGGATCTCTCCCTCGACCCCAACGACCGTCCCTACGGCTCGCTACACGGCCGGTACCCGCACCTGGTCAACTACGGCGCCGTCGGGTTCGGCCGCATCTGCAGCCCGGACGCATGGCTGTCGACCTGGTCTGGCCTGTCGACTAACGCCTCGTTCGCCAAGGCCGCGCCGCATGTCAAGGTGCCGACGCTGTACCTGGAGTTCTCGGGCGACCAGACCCTCTTGCCCGCTGATGCCAGCCAGCTTTACGACGCGATCGGCGCCCTGGATAAGGAACGCGGGGTCATCCCCGGGCTTCACTTCGGCGCCGCCCTGCCTGGCCACCGCCCGGGCATTGAACTGGCCGCGGAGGCGGTCCTCGACTGGCTCTGACTCGCCGCACCCACCACCACCTGCAGAGGAGCAGCTGATGCGCACGAACATCGACGTCCGCACCCCGGCCGGTTCGCGGATCACCGGGATCGCGACCGGACCCGGCACCCCGGACACCCCGTTGCTGGTGTGCCTGCCCGGGGGCAGCTACACCGCACGTTACTTCGACGTTCCCGGGTTCTCCTTGCTCGACGTCGCCGAGGCGAACGGGTTCACCGCGATCGCCCTCGACCGGCCCGGCTACGGCGGTAGCGATTTCCTCCCCGCCGACGAGCGGACGTTCGCCCGCAGCGCCGTGGTCCTCGACGAGGCCATCGCCGTCCTGTGGGCGGAGTACGGGGCCGGCCACCCGGGAATCGTCGTGGTCTCCCATTCCATCGGCTCGGCGATCACGGTCCATATCGCCGCGCGCCAGCCCGCATGGCCGCTGCTGGGGATCGCGCTGCACGGAGTCAATACCCTCTCCCCCGACCACGTCGTCGGCGCCTGGCACTCGATGCCGCCCGGGGCCCCGGTGCAGTTCAGTCCCGAGCAGCGCCGGATGTTCATGTACGGACCGGACGAAACCTTCGCCCCCGACGCCGTCGACCGCGCCGAGATCTCCGCCGCTGCCTGCCCGATCGAGGAACTGCTCGAGATCGTCGGCGAATGGCCGCGCACCGCGGCGGATCTGGCCGGACAGGTCCGGGTACCGGTCCACTACGTGCTCGCCGAGCACGAGGCCCTCTGGAATGCCGGCCAGAGCCGGGTCGACGCCTTCGCCGGGATGTTCACCTCCGCACCCCGAGTGGATGCCACCCTGGCCCGCGGCGTCGGGCACAACATCGACCACCACCACCTCGGCCGGGCCCTGCAACTGCAGCAGCTCGCCTTCGCGCTGACCTGCACCCCGGTGCAGGTCCCGGCCTGACACACGGTCTTGGCGGCGCCTACCATCTCGCCATGGCGACTTCCCTTTCCCGGAACCGTCGCGCAGCGGCCGCCGCGGCCGGCAACACGGTCGACGGACCCCCCCGCACGACGCGGACACGCACGTCGTCCTCGCGCCGCGAGCTGGTGATGTCGGAGATCCTCGAGCACGCCACCCGCCTCTTCGCCGAGCGCGGATACGACGGGACCACGCTGCAGGACATCGCCGACGCCATCGGGATCACCAGGCCGGGGCTCTACAACTACATCAGCAGCAAGGAACAGCTGCTCGCCGCGCTCGTCAGGGACGTCAGCGAGAACACCGCGCGCATCGTCCGTGCGGTTCGGCTCCGCACCGACCTCAGCTCGGTCGAGAAGCTGCGGGCCGTGGTCCGTGCGCTGGTGCTCCAGCGCGCTCAAGCACCGGAGCGCTTCCGGGTTCTCGATCGCACCGAGGCCGCGCTGCCAGCGGAAGTAGCCGCCCTGCACCTCAAGGCGCGTCGCGAGGTGCTCGCCGAGGTGCGGACGATCATCGAGGAAGGCGTGTCGAGGGGAGAGTTCCGTCCTGGAGACGGGCGGCTGGCGGCGCTGTCGATCATCGGCATGTGCAACTGGGTCGCGTGGTGGTTCCACCCAGGCGCCAGTCATCCCGCCGAACCGGTGGCCGACCAGCTCGCCCAGAACGCCGTGGACATGCTCGCCTACCCGGAGGGCACCGGACCGCTGAGCACCGCGCCGCACCGCGCACTGCAGACGGTCCGGCAGAACCTCGACTACCTCGAGCGCTTCCTCGGTCCAGAGTCCGTTCACAGGCCGGGCTCGACACCGCCCGGCTGAGGCGCACGGCCTGGTCCGCTGACCCGGGTGCTCTGCGCACAGCAGCAGTTACCGCGGCGCCGTGGCATGCCGACCCGGCACAAGGCGGTGAGTTTGCCGGCCGATCGCGGTCTGGCACATTGGACGGACAACAGAGGACGCGGTCGGAGATGGAGGCAATCATGACGGATGAACAGAGGAACGCGGGGCTGGCGACGGCCCGCGACACCGGCACCCCTGCGCTGCCTGAGGCGGTTGACCGTGCCACCTGGCAGGCGCAGCTGGACGGCCTGCTGGTCCGGGAGAAGGCCCGCACCCGCGAAGGTGATGCGATCGCTGCGGCCCGCCGGCGGCTGCCCATGGTCGAGGTAGACCCCGAAATCCCGCTCATCGGCGAGCACGGGCCAGTCCCGCTGCTGGAGGTGTTCGAAGGACGCCGCCAGCTGATCGCCTACTTCCACATGTGGCACACCGGCCAGCCCGCCGAGGCTCAATGCGAGGGATGCACGTTCTTCAACGGGCAGGTCAGTGAGCTGTCCTATCTGCACTCCCGTGACGTCACCTATGCCACCTTCTGCCAGGGCCCGTACGACGAGGGCATCGCCTACCGGAATTTCATGGGATGGGACATGCCGTGGTACTCCGCGGAAGACTCGGCTGAAGCGCTGCTCGCTGGCCGCTGGTTCGGCATGCAGGTGTGCTATCTGCGGCACGGCGACCGGGTGTTCGAGACCTACTGGAGCAGCGGTCGCGCCGCGGAGGCGCTGGCCCCCACCTACGCGCTGCTCGACATGACGGTGTACGGCCGGCAGGAGACCTGGGAAGACTCTCATCCTGGCTGGCCCCAATTGGCCGGAACCAGCGGTGAGCAGTTCCGCGCCAACGGACGCCCCACCGCCCAATGGTCACGGCTTGCAGCCGGGCGTTCCGACGACCTCAGGACCACCGGGACCGCAGCCAGGACCGGTAACTGCTGAGTAGCAGACCAGGCCCTTCACCACCACTTGCGTTCCAGGGCACGGTCGGTGCCGTTGGTCCGGTCGAGTGCGTCGAGTTCCGCCATGTCCCCGGCGGACAAAGTGAAGTCGAAGATCTGGGCGTTCTCCTGGATTCGCTCCCGGTGAGCCGACTTGGGGATGACCGGAAGCCCGTGCTGAAGGCACCAGCGCAACAGCACCTGAGCGGGCGTCCGCCCCGCGCGCTGCGCGACCCGGTTCACGGTCCGGTTGGACAGGTGCCGCCCGGTCCCCAGCGGACTGTAAGCCTCAACCGCGATGCCCCGTTGCCGGCATGCCTCCAGCAGTGCCCGCCGGTACTGCAGCGAGCTGAACTGCACCTGGTTGACAGCCGGCGCGATCGTCCCTGCGGCCAGCACCTCGTCAAGTTCCGTAGTGGTGAAATTCGAAACGCCGACGGACCGGGCGAGCCCAAGCTCGCGGGCCCGCTCCATACCCGGCCATGCCCACGTCGGGCCGCCTTGCGGCCAGTGCACGAGGTACAGGTCGACCTGGTCCACGCCGAGCCTGCTCAGGCTCTTCTCGGCCTCGGCCGCGGGGTCCCTGCGTCCCGGATAGAACTTGGTGGTGATGAAAACCTCGTCGCGCGGCACGCCGCTGTCGCGCAGCGCCCTGCCGACGCTCTCCTCGTTACCGTAAGCCTGGGCCGTGTCGATGTGGCGGTATCCCAGATCCAGCGCCCACCGGACGGCGTTCACGCATGCCGCCCCGCTGGGCACCTGCCAGACGCCCAGGCCGAGCATCGGCATTTGGTTTCCGTCGGCGAGGACGCGAGCGCGCCCGTCCGCTGTAACTGAGTCAGCAACCATGCATGGCTCCCTAGTTTGTGCACGGATTATCGCGCTCCACGATGATCGTCTCCGTCGGCGCGTGGCGGATCCGCGACCGCGGTCCCCGTTGCCGAGATGCGCTCGAACACGAGCCGCACGGCCATCGAGCCCTCCCCGATCGCGGTCGCAGCCCGCTTCACCGACCCGCTGCGGACATCCCCGATAGCGAAGACTCCTGGCCGGCTGGTCTCGAGGAACAGGGGCCTCCGGCCGGTGTCCTCGAGCCGCCCTTCCGGGATGCTGTTGTCGGTCAGCAGGAACCCGTGATTGTCCTCGGCAAGCTGGCCCGCCAGCCACGTGGTGCTGGGCTGCGCGCCGATGAACACGAACAGGCCACGGACTGCCAGTGTCGACGTCCTCGTCCGCACGGCGTCAAGGAGCTCCACCCCTTCGAGCTGGTCCCTGCCGAGCAGGGCGGTGACCTGGGTTCCGGGCCTGACGGTAATGCGCGGGTCGCGCTCGATCTGGTCGATCAGGTAGCGCGACATGGAGGTCGCCAGCGTCGCGCCCCGGATGATGAGGTGAACGCGAGCACTGCTGCGGCTGAGGAACAGCGCGGCCTGGCCGGCGGAGTTGCCGCCGCCCACGATGGCGACCGGGTCAGCTCTGCAGGCCTGAGCCTCCATCTGAGTGGCCGCGTAGTAAACGCCGACGCCCTCGAAATCGGCCAGCCGGTCCAGTTGCAGCCGGTGGTAGCGAGCGCCGGTGGCGACGATCACCGACTTCGCGGTGACCACGTCGCCATCGTCGAACCTGACATAGTGCACGCCTGAGCCTGAAGACAGCGACACCGCCTTCGACGCCAGCTTGAAGCGCGCGCCGAACTTCTCCGCCTGCAGGGCCGCCCGCGCCGCGAGCTCCTCCCCGGACAGGCCCGCCGGGAACCCCAGCAGGTTCTCGATCCGGGACGACGTGCCCGCCTGACCGCCCAGCGCTGTGTCCTCAGCCAGGATCGTCGCCATCCCCTCGGACGCGCCGTACACGGCGGCCGCCAGGCCGCCCGGGCCGCCGCCCACGACGAGCAGATCGCACACGCCGGACAGGTCGGCATCGCTCGCACCGGACATGCCCAGCGTGTCCATCAGCTCCCGGCCGCCAGGATTACGCAGCAGCGGCCTGCCCGGCACGACGACGATCGGCAGGTCCGCGACGGGCACGTCCAGCTCCCTGAGCATGGCCTCGGCTTCCGGCGACCCTTCAAGCTCCAGCCACCTCGACACCAGCCGGTTGCGTGCCAGCACCTCGAGCAGCTGCCGGGTACGGGGATCAAACCGGGACCCGATCAGGGTCAGGCCCGAGCCCAGCCCGGTCAGGATCGAGTGGCGGAGCAGGAACGTCCGCAGGATCAGCTCGCTGAGGCTGAGTTCCTGCGCCATGATCACGCGCACCTGTTCGGCGGGAACGCGCAGCACCCGGCCATTGGTGCTCGCCACCGCGCTCAGGTACGCGCGCTGGCCGGTAAGCAGGCCGATCTCGCCGAGGAACTGCGACGGACCGTAGGTAGCGATGACCCTCTCGCCCGGCTGGCCGTGGCGCTCGATGATCCGGGCCTCCCCGGCCAGCACCACGATCAGGTCATAACTCACGTCACCCTCGGCGAACAGCACCTCCTTGGCGGCGATGTCGTGCTCGTTGCCGTACCTGCGCAGGACCTCAAGCTGCGCCGCATCCAGGACCGGGCTGCGGCCCGCCTGAGCCTGCTGCGAAGCGTCCCCGCCGCCGCCGGCAGCGGATCGCGGCGAGGATCCGGCTCCGCCGGGGGCCTCAGGGCCGCCTGCACGCTGCCTCACCGGGTTCCGGCCACCTCCTCCGAAGTGCACGCTCCGATCCTGCTACGCCTTCCTGGTGAAGGCCAGCCGGGCCGTGAGCAGGCTGGCAATCTACTTGCTGCTGGCTACTTGCTGCCGGCAAGCTCGGCTATCTGGGCACGCGCCGCGGCGATGAGCTCGGCGTTGGTGTTAGCATGCCCGGCCAGCCCCCAGCCACCGTCGGGTGCCTCGGTGAGCAGCACCCACGTCCGGTCCACCAGGGTGGGGTCACCCGCGGCCGCGGCGATGATGTCGGTGAACCGCCGCACGACCTGAAGCTGCTTGTCCCGGTCGAGCGCAGCGGCGTTGGTGAGCACCTGTACCCGCACGTAGGTGCTGTCCCCGTCCACGTTGGACAGCGAGTCGGACGGCATCTCGTGCACGAACGCCGCCGTGTTCTTGCGGAACATCGGGATGTCCGGCACCTGCTCGATACGCATCAGCGTGCCGGCCAGGTCCGCCGCCAGCTTGTGCTTGTCGGCGAACGTGCCGGCGGCAGCGTAGGTGTCGATCATGGGCATGGCGGCCTCCCGCGGTCTGATGCGTGGGACTCGCATCGCGTGCTGACATCCTTGGCCGCGGAAGGCGCCGGGGGTATCCGCATGCTGACTGCACTTCCACGCAGCAGCAGCAACTATCGTGGCCTGGTGGAGTGGACCGGCGCTCGCTACGCCGACATGCCGACGGCCGAGGTTACGACCTGGATCGATGCGCCGCCGGAACGCGTCTGGCGGCTGGTTTCCGACATCGCTCTGATGCCGGGGCTGAGCGAGGAACTCCAGTCCGTCGAATGGCTGGACGGCGTCTCGCAGCCCGCGGTGGGCGCGCGGTTCCTCGGGCGCAGCAAGCACGCCGCCCTGGGAGAATGGTCGGCCGAGTCCCGCGTCGTCGAGCTTGACCGGTGCCGGGTGTTCACGTGGGCGGTGGGGGATCCCGGGCAGCCGGGCGCGACGTGGCGGTTCACGCTGCGCGGCGAGCGGGCGGGAACGACGCTGAGCCAGTGGGTGCGGCTGGGACCAGGCCGGTCTGGTCTGAGCATCGCGATCGACCAGATGCCGGACAAGGAACAGAAGATCGTCTTCGTCCGGCTGCGGGAGTTCGAGAAGTCGATGACGCGCACTCTCGCCCAGATCAAGACCCTCGCCGAGCAGGCCTGATGCGCACCGCGACCACGGTCGAGGCCGCGGCGCACGGCACCTGGGGCGAGACGCTCGACTTCGTCCTTGAGGCCGAGAAGCTCGGCCTGGACATCTGCTGGGTCGCCGAGGCCTGGGGGTCGGACGCGCCCTCGCCGCTGGGATACCTCGCCGCGCGGACCAGCAGGCTGCTGCTCGGCTCGGGCATCATCCAGGTCGGCACCCGGACCCCGCCGCTGATCGCGATGACGGCCATGACCCTGACGCAGCTGTCCGGAGGCCGGTTCCTGCTCGGCCTCGGCCCGTCCGGGCCGCAGGTGATCGAAGGGCTGCACGGGGTGCCGTTCGCCCAGCCGCTGGCCCGGATGCGGGAGACCATCGAGGTGATCCGCCAGGCGTTCACCGGGGAGAAGATCGCCTACTCCGGGAGCCAGTTCCAGATCCCGAGACCCGGCGGCGAGGCACGGCCGATGCGGCTCTCCCTGCCCGCGAACCTCGCCATCCCCGTCTACATCGCGTCGATGTCGCCCAGGATGCTCGAGCTGACCGGCAGCGTGGCCGACGGCTGGCTCGGAACCAGCTTCGTGCCGGAAGGCTCGGCCGCCTACTTCGAGCATCTCGACCGCGGGCTCGCCGCGTCGGGGCGCAGCCGCGGCGATCTCGACGTGTGCCAGGGCGCCGAGGTCGCGTTCCTTGACGATGAGGACAAAGTCACGGCGCACGTGGCATCTCGCAAGAAGGAGCTGGCCTTCAGCCTCGGCGGGATGGGATCGGCCAGCACGAACTTCTACAACAACGCCTACAGCCGGCAGGGCTGGGCGCAGGTCGCGGCACAGATCCGCGCGCGCTGGCAGGCCGGCGACCGCGACGGCGCGGCGGGGCTGGTCACCGACGAGATGGTGCTGGCCACCACGCTGATCGGCACCGAGCAGATGGTGCGCGAGCGCCTGCGCGTATGGCGCGACGCCGGGGTCAGCACTGTCCGGCTCTACCCGGCGGGCGACACCCTCGGCCACCGCCTAGAGACCCTCGGCCGTGCCATCGACCTGGTCAAGACGGTCGGCTGACCGCGTCATACTGCGCCTCGCGCCACGGCCGGCCGGCGCTATGGTTGCCCGGGGAAAGGAGCCACTATGTCGTCGAGCTCGGAGCCGGAGCACCTGACTAACCACCACCGCACTACGCTCCGCCAGTTGTTCGAGCATCCCGTGAGCCACAACATCGAATGGCACGCGGTCGTGTCCCTGCTGGAGGCAGTCGGCTCTGTTGCTGATCATCATGGCGGCAAAGTCGCGGTGACGGTCGGGTCGGAAACCGAGTTCCTCGATCGGCCGGCACATAAAGACATCGACACGCAGATGGTCGTTGACCTGCGCCGGCTACTGGCTCAGGCCGGCTACCACGGTTGAGCCCGGCCCCAGCCGACCATGACGGGGCGGGCCCAGGCTACCGCCAGGCCCGGCTTCGCAGGCGGCACGTGTCATGTGGATCGCTCGGGATATCGCCTGTAGAAAGCGACCCAGCGCGTAGACAGCGTAAATCACGGTCGTAGTTGTCGGCGAGAATCCATTCGGCCTGCCGGAACGGCGGTAAGTGCAGTCAGGTTGCGGATACCCCGCCGCCAGGTGGCGGGCACACAGTCAGACGGTGCGGGGCTGCCCGGACCGGGTGCGGGACGGTCGGGCGGTGCGCCAGGACAGGCCCTCAGCATTCCGGGAAAGGGAGTTCACCATGCACATCGCCCGAATCGCGCAGCGCCGAAGGCTGCGCCTCACCATCACGGCCTGCGCCGCAGCTATCGCAGCCGTGCTCATCCCGGCTAGCCAGATCGCATCAGCGCACGTCGTCACGCGGCCTGCCGCCGACGGGCCCAAGCCCGCCATCGTGCTCGAGCACGGGGCGTGGGCCGACAGCGGCAGCTGGGACGCCGTCGTCTCGAACCTGCAACACGACGGCTACACGGTCTACGCGCCGCCGAACCCGCTGCAGGGGCTCACCTATGACTCCGCTTACCTGAGGGACTTCCTGCAGAGCATCTCCGGACCCATCGTGCTGGTCGGTCATTCCTACGGCGGAGCGGTCATCACCAACGCCGCAACCGGCGACAGCCAGGTGAAGGCCCTCGTCTACATCGACGCCTTCGCCCCCGCGCAGGGCCAGTCCATCGCGCAGCTCCTCGCCGCCTATCCCGGCTCGTGCGCCGCGCCGGCGAACCTCAACTTCGTGCCGTTCCCCGGCGCCCCCAAGGGCGTCGCCGACGCCTACATAAAGCAGAGCGCGTTCCCGTCCTGCATGGCTAATGGCCTGCCCGCCAGCGAGGCGAACGTGCTGGCGGCTACCCAGCGCCCGCTCGCGTCGATCGCGCTTGGCCAGAAGTCCGGTGTCCCGGCCTGGAAGACCATCCCCTCGTGGTCCGTCGTCGGCACCGCCGATCAGGCCATCCCGCCGGCCCTGCAGCTGGCCATGGACAGGCGGGCGCATGCGCACATCACCGAGGTGCGCGCGCCTCACCTGTCCATGATCTCCAACCCCGGCGTCGTGACCAGGGTGATCCTCCAGGCGGTCCAGGGGACCACCTGACCGTCGTTCCCTGCCATGTATCACCCGGCTCCGCCCGTGCGCCGGATCCGGGCGCCGGCGTCCGGCAGTTCGTACCATGGGGTCTGTGCGAGTTGTCGCGATCCAGGAGGACGGGGCCGTAGCGGATCCCGGCCGGGTTCCAGGCCCCGCGCTGGAGCCAGGCCAGCCGGTCCGCGGCCGCGACGCCGAGCTGACGGCCCTGGCAGCGCAACTCGGCCGACTCCGTTCCGGCACGGGCACCGTCGCCCTGATCGAGGGCGGTGCCGGGATGGGCAAGAGCCGCCTGCTAGCCGAGGCGGCCACGATGGCCCGGGGCCTGTCGATCAGGGTCGGCAGCGGCGTGGCCGAGCCCTGTGACACCGTGGTCCAGCTGTCCGCGCTGATGGAAGCCTTGTTCGACGGCCCCTCGCCAATTCTCCAGCGCGGCGCGCTGGGTGACGCCCACACCTCGCCCGACCAGAGGTACTGGCTCCTTCAGGATCTTGAGGCCCTGCTCCAGCGGGCCGCGCTCGAGGCACCGCTTCTGGTGTGTCTCGACGACATGCAGTGGGCCGACAGCGGCACGGCGGCTGCCCTCCGAACGCTGCCCGCCCGGCTGGCAACTGTGCCGGTTGCCTGGGTCATCGCCCTTCGCCCCGGTCAGGGGTCGCGCCAGCTTCGCGGCGCCATCGACTGGCTGGAGGGCAATGGGGCCGAGAAGATCGTTCTCGGCCCGCTCGACTCCGACGGCGTCGCGCAGGTCGCGGCCGACGTGCTGCTAGCGGAGCCTGACAGCGCTGTCCTGAGGATGGCGAAGCAGGCCGGAGGCAGCCCGTTCCTTCTCGTCGAGATCCTGTCGGGGCTGCGCGAGGAGAACCTCGTGCATATCCAGTCGGGACGGGCCGAGCTGGTCGAGGCACGGCTACCGCACCGGGTGAGCGAGAGCATGCGCCGGCGGCTGGAGCGGATGTCTGACCCGGCGCGCCAGGCGGCGACGGTGGCGTCCGCGCTCGGGCGGAAGTTCTCCCTCGACGACGTGGGGGCGATGCTCGGCCTGTCGCCGTCGGCGCTGCTAGCGCCCGTGGAGGAACTGATTCACGCCGATCTGCTGGTAGCACACGAGGACAAGCTCGCGTTCGGTCACGACCTCATCCGTGAGGCGGTCCGCGCAAGCGCGCCGCTGCCGGCCCGGCGCGCGCTAGACCGGCAGGCAGCCGCCGTCCTGCTGGCCAGGGGAGCGCTGCCTGTCGAGGTAGCGACCCAGCTGGCCGCAAGCGCCGAGCAGGGGGACGAGGTTGCCATCACCACCCTCTTCAAGGCGGCACAAGCACTCGGCACGACTGATCCGGGCGCCGCGGCGGACTTGAGTCAGCGCGCCCTTGAGCTCGCGCCCCGAAATCACGCGCTGCGGGGGCCGCTCGTTGCCCAGACCGCGGTCTGGCTGCACGCTGCCGCCCGTGGTGAGGAGGCAAAGACCTTCGCCGACACCGCCTTGCGCCAGGTGCTTCCGCCTGAGCAGGAGGCAGAGGTCCATCTCAGCATCGCCGGCATGTTCTCGATTTCCCCCGACTCTCGCGCGGAAGCATGCCGCCAGGCCCTGGCGTTGCCCGGGATCCCGGCAAATATCCGAGCCCGGCACCTGGCCCTGCTCTTTCACAACCTGGTGACTGCGGGCCGCTTCGACGAAGCGCGCGCCCAGCTCGACAGTGCCGTCGCGGCGGTGCGAGCATGCCACGACGTCGCCGGGCAGTTTGTTCTTGAACTTGCCGAATCTGGTCTCGCATACGCCGACGGGCGCTTCGCGCAGGCGCTTGAGCTGGTGGAGGCCGCCCTCCGAACCGGCCTGCTCACTGGCGATGACACAAGGCTGCACCTTACCCGGCAGTGGCGCTGCGACGTGCTCACCGCGGCCGACCGGCTCGGTGAATCACTCCAGATGTCGACGGAGAACGTCGCCGCGGCTCAGCGCGACCGGCAGGGCTGGGCGCTCGCCCTGTACGAGACCGGACGCGGCAGGCAACTGCTCCAGCTAGGCCGCCTATCGGACGCCGCGGCCGTCCTCGAGGAGCACTTCACCCTGGATGCCGCCAGCGGTGTCGTCAGCGTGATGGATGCAGCAGGAGCCACCGCCCTCGGACGGGTCGCGCTGCACACCGGCGACCAGGCCCAGGCACGGCAGGCCACCGAGATCGCCCAGGTCATGCTGAGCCAGAGCGCGCCCAGCGTACGCCGCCACGCGGTGTGGCTGCTGGCGCTGCAGGCGATGGCAGCGGGCGATCCGCCGAGAGCGCACCAGTGGCTCTGCTCCCTCGGGGAGGACGAGCGCACCTCCATCCTGCCGCTCTTCCCCATGGACGTCGCCGACCAGCCGCGCCTCGTTCACATGGCGCTGGCGGTGAAGGACCACGAGCTCGCGGTCAGCGCGGCCGCGGTAGCGCAGCGCCAGGCAGCGCTCAACCCCGGCGTCCGCTCCCTCGCCGCTGTCGCAGCGCACGCCAGCGCCCTGCTCGATCGCAACCGCGAGGGCCTGGCCGAGGCGGTTGACCTCTTCGATGGCACGGCTCGCCCGCTGGCGCAGGCCTCCGCGCTGGAGGATCTGGGCGTCATGGCCGCCGAAGATGGCACCACACCGCAGGCAGTGGACGTGCTGGGCCGGGCGCTGGAGATCTACGCGCAGACGGGAGCTGCGTGGGACGCCGGCCGGGTGCGGAGCCGGCTCAGGGCCCTGGGCGTGCGCCGTCGGCTGATATCGGGGCGACACCAGGGTAGGGGCTGGGCGGCGATGACGGATTCTGAGCTCGCCGTGGCACGGCTGGTCGCTCAGGGTTTCACCAACCGCGAGGTAGCTGAGCGCCTGTTCGTGTCTCACCACACCGTCAGTGCCCACCTGCGCCATGTCTTTGTCAAGCTCAACGTCAACTCGCGGGTAGAGCTGACCCGGGTCGCCGGCGTTCACGACGCTCGCGCACTCTGACCTGGCTGCGCCGCCGCGATAGATATGGCACGACCGTGCGATGCGCGGGGATCAGCTCGCCAGGGACATTGAGGTGGTTTACCTGACCAGCCCAGCCGTCCTCAGGGGTAACCACATGTCGATGCGATCGCCAGGGAAATGCCGGATGACCGCCGGGTTCGAGCACCAGCGCGGGACGCGATGGTCACCAGCTCCCCAGCGCGAGGAACCGCTGATCGGCAGGGATCCCGAGGTATCTGCGTTAAGGAGCCTGGTTGACCTGGCGTCGGCCGGGAGCCGGGTTCTCGTGGTACTGGGTGACGCGGGCATGGGCAAAAGCGTGCTCCTGGCGGACACGGCGCGGCACGCTCGGTCCGCCGGCTTTCGGGTGCTGCCGATCGGCGGCCGCGAGCCGGAGGCGAACCTGGCGTTCGCGGGCCTGCATCAGCTGCTGCGCCCGGTGGCTTCCAGCGCGGCCGGCCTGTCCGATCAGCAGCGGAGCGCGCTACGGGCGGCACTCGGCTGCACCGCGGTGCCGGCAGCTTCGGACCGGCTCGTGACCGCAGCCGCCGTGCTCACCCTGCTGTCGGCGCAATCTGAGCTATGCCCGCTTCTCGTAGTCGTCGATGACGCTCACTGGGTGGATCGCAGCTCCCTGGAGATGCTTGCCTTCATCGGCCACCGCCTCGACGCCGGGCGGGTGGTCCTGGTCCTGGGCAGCCGAGGGCCGGCTCCGCCTGCAGGCCTGGGGTCCAGCTTCCCTGAGCTGCATCTCGATCCGCTGCCGGCGGCAGAAGCGAACCGGCTACTGGACGCGCAGCCACGTCCGCCACGCGGGCGTGCCCGCAGCCTGGTGATCACCCAGGCGGCCGGCAATCCCCAGGCACTGATAGAGCTAGCCCGGGTGATCGCCTCAGATCCGTCCGCCGGCCAGCGCTTCGCGCCGGAACCGATACCGCTGAGCGACGGACTCACAGCGATGCTCGCAGCCAGATTCACCAGCATGCCGGAGCCGACCCGTGCGGCGCTGCTCGTCGCCGCGGTCGACGACCACCCGGGCCCCAGCGCCGTTTCCCGGCCCGCACCGGGGCTCGCGGCCGATGAGCTCGCCCCCGCCGAGCGGCTGGGCCTGGTCAAGGTGGACAGGTCAGGGGTGCAGTTCTCGCATCCCCTCGTCCGCGCCGCGATTTACCACAGTGCGCCCTTTGCGGACCGGGCCGCGGCGCACCATCAGCTGGCCGCCGGACTTGAGCATGAGCCAGATCGGCGAGCCTGGCACCTGGCCGCGGCGGCGCTGCAACCCGACGAGAAGATTGCCTCGCTGCTGGAGTCAACAGCCGCCCTGGCACGCCGCCGCGGTGGTGCCGCAGCCGCGGCGCTGGCCCTTGAGCGCGCCGCCGAGCTCAGCCCGGACCTCAGCGACAAGGCGAGGCGGCTGATGTCCGCGGCATCGATCGCCTTGCCCACCGGACAGGCGGACTGGGTCCACGATTTTGCTACCCGGGTACTGGCCATCGCCGTGGACCCGGAACTTCGGAACGCCGCACACGGCGCGGCCGGATGGGCGCTGGCCTGGACGAACCAGCACCCAGAGGCGTTCTGCACCCTCCTCGCCGTCGCCGACGGGGCCGCGGAAGGCCAGCCAGCCGTTGCCTGGGATGCCCTTGGCACGGCGGCCGCCGTCGCCTACCAGTCCGGATCAGCCGCCAGCCGTCAGTCCGTCAGCCGCGCCCTGGACCGTCTCGAGTGCCAAGGCCGTCTCAAGGGCCAGGGCCGGCCGCCGCGCTCCGGCTGCGCAACGGCGGAAGTCATCGAGGAGCAGCGGATCTGGATACGCACGAGCACCGGCCCATTCGCCGGCCCATTCGCCGGTCGAAGCGATCTGGTGACGCGGCTGCGGTGCCTCGACGCGGCGACCGTCAGGGAACCCTCCGTGCCCGGCACGGCCGCATGGCTTCTCGACGAGCCCGACCTGGCGATCCGGTTTCTCAGGGAAGCTGTGCACCGGCTTGACTCCGCTAGCGTCCGGGGCGCCAGCGGCGTGGTGCTATCGACGCTCGCCGCGGCGTACGTCGACGCGGGCCGGTGGGACAACGCGCTTACAGTCGCCGGCCGGGCCAGCGAGCTCGCTGAGGCCTACCAGATGGACATGGTCGCGGCTTCCGCCGACCTCACCACGGCGGCTGTCCTCGCCATGCGGGCAGATACCGGCGAGGCGCGCAGCTACGCGGCCAGAGCGCTGGCGCGCGTTGACCCGGCCGAGAGCCGATGCGTTTCCGCGCGGGCGCGGCACGCCGTGGGCGTCGCCGCGTTCGCCGACGGCAGCCACCTGATGGCATACGCCCAGCTCCGCCACCTATTCCAGCAGGACGGCAGTCCGCTCCACTATCACGTCTCCTACCTCGGCATCGCGGACCTTGCGGCGGCCGCGGTCCGCGCTGACCGACAGCTGGAAGGCCGTGACATCGTGGACCGCGCGCTGAGCCGCTTGGACGGCGATGCGTCACCCCGGCTGGAGCAGCTGACCGCGCGGGCCCGGGGCTTGCTCGCTGACCCGTCAAGGGCCGGAACGTACTTCGAGAAGGCGCTGTCAGACCCGGCCGGGAACCGCTGGCCTTTCGAGCGCGCCCAGTTGCAGCTCGACCACGCCGAATGGCTGCGCCGCCAGCGCCGGATCAACGACGCCAAGCCTATCCTCGCGACCGCGCTGGACACGTTCCAGGAACTCGGGGCCACGTCCTGGGCACGACGGGCCGAGACTGAGCTGAGGGCATGCGGCATCAGCATTCCCGATGCGCCCAGCGCTCCCGATGCCCTCGCCGATCTCACGCCCCAGCAGCGTGAGATCATCCGGCTGGCCAGCGATGGCCTCACCAACCGCGAAATCGCCGACCGGCTGTTCCTGTCCCCCCGGACGGTGAGCTCGCACCTGTATCGCTCCTACCCAAAGCTTGGCGTCGCAGGGCGACATCAGCTGCGCATGGTGATCGCACCCGTCGGGAGCCGTACCGCCAGCACGTGACAAGCCAGCATCGTGCCCCCGGGCTGAGCATCCCCCGCGCCCGTGAAGGCCATCAGGCGAGCAATGCAGTCAAGTTGCTGATACCCGCCAAGAGCCCGGCACATCACAATGGTGGCAGGCGGCGGCCCCCGCCCGCGACACGGTCTCCAACGCCATTGACGTCACCAGCGTCACCTTCTCCTGACCCGGAAGGAAGTACCGACATGACTGCGCTGCCGAACATCGTTCTCGTCCACGGCGCATGGGCCGACGGCTCAAGCTGGAGTGGCGTCATCGAACGCCTGCAAGCCGACGGCTACCACGTCACCGCGCCCCAGTTCCCGATGGGGGCGCTGGCGGACGACGTGGCCCGGCTGCGCCAGGTCCTCGCTGCCCAGGACGGCCCGACGGTCGTCGCCGGCCATTCCTATGGCGGCCAGATCATGACCGCCCTCGGCGCCGACGCGCCGAACGTGGCAGGCCTGGTCTACATTGCCGCGTTCGGGATCGACCAGGGCGAGTCGCTTGGCGCGCTGCTGTCGCAGGGGCCGGTGACCCCGGCGCTTGTGCACCTGATCACCGACAAGCAGGGCTATACCTGGCTGTCAGAGGACGACTTCGTGAACCACTTCGCTGCCGACGTCGACCCGGTCAGGGCCAGGGTCATGTACGCCGTACAGCAGGCCCTGGCCGCGTCCGCCTTCGGCACCGAGATGGGCATACCGGCCTGGAAGTCACTGCCGTGCTGGTACCTCGTCGCCACCAACGACCAGGCGATCCCGCCCGACGCGGAGCGCCAGTTCGCCAGCCGCATGGCCGCGGTCACTATCGAGGTCCCGTCCAGCCACGTCGCCATGGTCTCCCACCCGGACGAGGTCGCCCAGCTCATCAAGACCGCTGCCGACACCGTTTCTGCAGCGAGCTAAGCCCGCATGATGCGGGCCAGCCCGGTCCCGCATCAGGTCACCCGGCTGGCGTTCGACGTCGGCTTTTCCCGGCGGTACTGGCGTGCGCTGCGCCTGGCGGCCAGGCGCATCAGGAACGGCGGCGGTTCGAGCCCGAGCTGGGTGAGCATGCCGCCGACGTCTTCCTGGTGCCAGAGCTCGGCGAACCTGCCGTCGCGGACGCGGAAGATCTCCTGGCCGGTCATTGTCACCGGCCGCCCGGTCGGCGGCAGGCCGAAGAGGTCGAACGTGCCCGTGTTGGTCGCGGTCATGGTCCAGCGCCCGATCACGTATTCGCCATCGGAGATCACCACGTCTGCCTCGAACGCAGCGTCCGGGAAGGCCTTGCGAATCATCTGCGCCGCCCAGACCTCGCCCGCCCGGCCTGGCGGCTGGCCCGGCAGGGGATTGTGGTCGACGAGGTCCTCGGCGATTACCTCTGCCGCAACGGCGTAGTTGCCCTGGCCCCATTCCTCGAGCAGCCAGCGCCGGTACATCGCCTTCAGCTCCTCAGGATCCACCGAGTTCTCCTTCCCGATCCGGCGAGTCACCGCCGGTGATCCGCATCCCGCTTCGGTGGCAGACTATACTCACAATGTGAGTATCTCAAGAGAGTCACCGGGTTCAGCGAAAGCCCGGGTGAAGGAACTCACGCCGACGTCCTACGCCGTTCTCGGCCTGCTGGCCGCCCGGCCGCGGACGGCCTATCAGCTCGCCACGCAGGTCGCACGAGGGCTGCGCTTCGTGTGGCCCCGCGCCGAGGGGCGGATCTACGACGAGCCCCGGCTCCTCGCCGAGCACGGCCTGGCGCTGGCCAGACGGGAGCACACCGGCCGGCGTCCGCGCACCGTGTACTCCATCACGCCGGAAGGCCGGCGGGCGCTGCGGCGCTGGGTCGCCGAGCCAGGCGCCGGACCGGTGCTGGAATACGAGGCCCTGCTCAAAGTCGCCTACGCAGGCGCCGGCACCAAAGCCGACCTGCTCGGCCACCTCTCCGCCATAGGCGGGCACGCCGCAGCCCACCTGGCCACCGGCCGCACCCGCGCCGATGAGTACGCGAACGCGCTTGTCCCGCTTCCTGAGCACGTCGCGGTCAATGGCCTGATGTGGAATTTCTTGTGGCAGTTCTACTCCGCCGTCGAGGACTGGGCGGCCTGGGCAGTCGCGGAGGTCACCCGCTGGCCCGACAACCTGGGCACGGCCGCCGAGGCCGATGCCAGGGCACTGGACATGTTCCGGGCCGCGCTCGGCACGCCACGAGGACAACGACCAGCACAACCGCGATGAGCGCACCGCCCGAAGCCGGATCCACCCGATCGCGGCCGAGCTCTGCGGTCAGCTGCCCTGGCTGCCCCGGAACCTCGGCGGGGCGGCGCCGCGGCCCATGCCCCAGGCTCCGCCGCCGAGGCGTCCCTCCTCGGGGCCTTCGGGCGGCCGCCTGCGGTAGCCGGAGAGCAGGATGGGCCCGGCATCTGTCCCGGCGGACAGGGCCATGCAGGGGTCGAGGTACGGGCACGCAGGACAGTGGTCGTCGGAAGGATTCGGGGACACGTCGGGGTCCTGGCGGATCATCCCGGCCACATCGGCACCGAGCTGGCGTCCGGCTCTCGCGATGTCGGCCGGCGTCCGGCGCAGCCAGGTCCGGCGGAACCCGTCCCCGGAGCGCTGCTCGATCGGCTTTAGCCGGCGGGGCTCCCTGGCCTGGGCGTACATTCGCCGGTGCTGGGGAATCGAGCGGCCGCCGCCGCTCGGCTCATGCTGCCGCACGGCGGGCGGTGCGGCAGCGTCCCGCGGCCGCCGCAGGCGCCAGCGCCGCGCCGCCGACGGCGGCTGGCCTCGGGCAGGCTTCCCGGTTGAACGCACTGGTCGCCGCAGCTCGTTGTAGACAATCCCGGTGATCGCCATCCCGATGTAGAACTGCTCCCAGGCCCAGCACGCCGCGAGAGACTCCTCATCGGCGACGAGCTGCCCGATGGGCAGCCAGTCCCCGTCGACCAGCCGGTGCCGCACGATCCAGTACGCGTCGCTGGCGTCCACCGCCATCATGTCAATCCGCCCGCGGTACCGGGTGACCTCGCCGTCGGCCGTGACCAGGCTGGCCGAGGGCCGGGCCGGGTCGAGCACGTTCACCTCGTAGTCCGCCTCGACCAGCACCGGGGCGAACTTGTCCGCCTTGGGCGCCCACTCGAAATAGCGTGCGAGCAGGTCCCGGCCCTCATCGAGCTGTTCTTGCCACCGGCGGGCGTCCGCGCTGCCCCCGCACCGTTCCCTTTGCCGGGCCAGGGCCCGCTCGAGCCCCTGCACGACCAGGGGCAGCGTCACGCCGCGATCCCAGTCCCACATCCCGGGGTAGTAGTAGATGGCCAGGGCATCGCGAAGCGCCCGGTCCAGGTCCGGGGCCGCGGGCGGCTGCATCGGCTCAAGATTCCGCCGGGTCCCGGCCCCGAAGTCCCACTGCCGGCGGCACCGCCTGAAAGACGCGCGGTCGGCCGGGCTGATGAGGTACGGCATGGTCACAAGATGCACCACGCGGCCCGCGATAACAAATGCCCGGCCTGGCAGATTATCGTCCGCAAAAGACGGCCTGCTCCAGCGAATCGGCGGGAATCGGACGTCTCGCTTCGGCCAGCCGGCTAGGTCAGTCCTCGCGCAGCAGAGCCTGGGTCTGCGCGGTGTCTTCGGTCCCGCGGTAGAAGTAGATCTTGCCGTCGCGGAAACGCCACCAGTGGTGGATGTCCATCGCGGTGGAATTCCCGGTCGCCGGGGCGGTCGCGCCCCAGTGCGTCACCACCATGACGTCGGTCTCGTTCGACGTGAACGACAGCGGCGTGAACTCGGTGATCTGCAACGTCTCGCCCAGCGCCTTGAAGAAGTTGGGCACCTCGGCCTTGCCGCGGTGAATTCCGTGCCACGGCGCGATGTCGCTGTCCGGGCAGGAGGCCCAGTCCACATCGTCGGTGAGCTGGTCAAGGATGAAGTCGATGTCACCCCGGCCGAACGCCTCGTACACGCTCTGCACGGTCTCGATCTTGACATCACTCATGGCGAGCCTCCGCTCTGGGTCGTCGTCTCGCCGATGCTCGCATCGGGTGCCCGCGCCGCGCATCACGGAAACTATGTACTCAGCCGGGAACTCAGCTAGCCAGCCCGCTGCGATGCGCCCAGGCCGTCGCCCCGGCCCGGTTCCGCACGCCGATCTTGACGAAGATGTTGGCGACGTGACGCTCGATGGTGTGCACGCTGACCCCGAGGGCGACCGCCATCTCGGCGTTCGCCCGGCCCGACGCCAGCAGGTTCAGCACCTCGGACTCTCGTCGGCTCAGCGGGACGGCCGCCGGGTCCCGGCTCAGATCGGCGAGCGGATCGCCAAGCCCCGCGGCCCCCCACTGGCCATGCAGCCGCTGCGCCGTGGCGGCGGACCGGGCCGCGTCGCCGCGGCGGCCGAGCAGCCACTCCAGGCGCGCGATGTGCCAGGCTGCCGCTCCCCAGCCGACCGGTACGCCCTGGATCAGATTGCGAGACGCGTAGGGCCCGAGTTCCTCCAGGATGGGCCCGGCCGCGCCGGTGGCGCGGCACGTGACCGCTGCCTCGGCGAGGATCGCCAGGCTCGCCAGGTAGAGCGAGTCTCGCGGTAGCGCGGCGAACCCGCCGGCCGCCAGCGCCTCGATCTCGCGAATCGCGTCGGCGCGACGGCCGGCCCCCGCGTCCGCCAGGGAGCGGAGGCAGCGCAGCGTTACGAGTCCCGGGAAGCGCACCATCCCCTCGGTGATGTCGTCGTAAAGCTCCGTCAGCCGTCCCGCGGGCCAGTAGATCCGGCCGAGCTGCCCGATCCGGTAGGCGTCCGCCGCCGGCTGGCCGAGCCGCCGGCCCAGCGCCGCGGCCTGGTGGGCCAGGTCCTCAGCCTCGGCGTCCCGCCCGCGGAACCCGGCGAGAAGGCCGCGGTAGAGCAGCACCCACCAGCGTTGCAGCGGGTTGCGGCTGGCCTCGGCGATCGCGGCCATTTCCTCGACATCGGCCGTCGCCAGGTCGATCGCGCCTATCTGGTAGCGGTCGGGCACCAGCCACTGGTGCGCGCGGAACCGCAGGTCCTGATCCCCCAGCCGGGTCGCGATGTCGAGCACGGCCAGGCCCGCCGATAGCCGGTCGTCCAGGAAGTCGGGACCGCGCAGCGTGAACTGCCGGGCGATCAGGGCCGCGCCCAGCGCCTCGGCGTCGCCCGCCCGCTCGGCGAGCTCCACGGCAGCCAAGCTGGCGCGCCGGCTCTCGTCCTGGCCGCCCGGCTGCCAGTAGATCGCGATGGCCCGCCGGGCGGTGAGCCGGGCCCGTGGCCCTGGCGGGACCCCGGGATGGCGAAGCGCGCGATCGAGCAGCGCGACCAGCCGGTGATCAGCCGCCACCTCGGCTACCGTGTCCCCGGCCGCCAGGGCGGTCGCGGCCAGCGCCGCCCCGTCACCGGTGCGAGCCGCCTCATCGGCGGCGGCCTCGAAATGCGCCCGGGCCTCATCGATCTGTCCCGCGAGCAGGAGACTACGGCCGAGCCGCATCTCAAGGCTCGTGTCGAGGCCGTCTCGCCGGCAGGTAAGCGCGATCGCCGTCCGCCACCACGTCGCCGCGTCTTCCCAGGCCAGCAGGCGATCGGCGGTCTCGGCGGCCGACCGCGCCGCCTCGGCTGCGACCTCGTCGCTGATACCAGGCCGTGCCTGCACGGCATGCTGGGCCAGGTCGGAGGCCTGCCCCCAGCCGGTGTCACGAAGGGCGGCGAAGACCCGCGCGTGCAACTCGGCCCGCCGGGACGGGGCAAGCTGATTCTCCACCGCGTCCCGGATCAGCGTGTGCACGAAGCGGTAAGCGCCCGCACGCGACTCCACCGGGCTGACCAGCCGGGCGGTCACCGCTGGATCGAGCGCCGCGACCGCGCTGGCGGGGCTTACGCGCAAGGCGGCGGCCAGCGGCGGATACTCGAAGTCGCGGCCCAGCACCGACGCCACCTCAAGCGCCTCCCGACAGGCCGGCGGCAGCGGAGCGAGCCGCTCCCTGATCACCTCCCCGACGCTGCGCAACGGGGCGTCAGGCCGCGACCCCTCGGTGAACAGGCGGATGCTTTCCGCGATGAACAGCGGATTTCCGCCGGTACGCGCGTGCAGGTCGCCCGCGTCGACGCCGTCGAGCCCGGCGGCGCGAAGCCAGCGCGCCACGCTGTCCCTGCTCAGTCCGGTGAGCTCGCACCGGCTGCCTGGCCCGCGGGCCAGGCCGGCGATCACGCCGGCGGTCAGCGACTCCGGCAGCACCTCCGCGTCGCGGTAGGTGACGATCATCCCTATCGGCGCGGGCCAGAGCACCTCGCTGAGATAAGCCAGCAGCCGCAGCGAGGACTCATCCGCGCGGTGCAGATCATCGATGACCACGACGTGCGGGCCGCCGCCTGCCGACTCCCGCAGCGCGTGCGCGACGCGCTCGTAAAGGCGGAACCGCGCGGCGGCGCCCCCAGCCGCGTCGGCAGTGATCGGCGCAACTCCCAGCCGGCGCAGCACCTGCATCCACGGCCATAGCGGAGGCGCGCCCTCGCTCTCGCGGCAAGCCCCCCACGACACCATCGCGCCGGCCGCGCGCTCGGTGGCTTCCCGGGCCAGCCGGGTCTTGCCGATGCCCGGATCCCCGCTCACGAGGACGACGCCACCTGCCCCGGTCGCGGTCTGCGCGATCAGCGTGTCAAGAACGGCGAGCTCCGCGCCTCTGCCCATCAGCGCACTCGCCGCGGGCCGACTCACGGCAACACCGTAATACCGCCTGTCCGCTGCCGGCCATCCCCTGCCGGCAGGAATCGCTGACCATGCAGCGAGTCCGCGGGCAGTCCGTAGAGTCGGGTCGACCGATAAATCTCCCGCTGCCCAGGAGCGACGTTGACCGAGACCATCACCGTCGAGCGCGACGGACACGTACTGCTCATCGGGATCAACCGCCCGGCGAAGCGCAACGCCTTCGACCTCGCGACCATCGATGCGCTGGGCGCCGCGTACGAGATCCTCGGCACCGATGACGAGCTGCGGGCCGGCGTGCTGTTCGCGCACGGTGATCATTTCTCGGCGGGTCTCGACCTGGCCGAGGTGGGGCCTGCGGTGGCCGAGCACGGCCCGGGCGCGATCACCGGCTCGCACCGCTTCGACCCGTTCGCGGTCTGGAGTGATCCGGTACCCAAGCCCGTCGTGCTGGCCGTCAATGGCATCGCGTACACCCTGTCCATCGAGCTCGCCCTCGCCGCCGACATCGTGGTCGCCGCCGACGACGTGCGCTTCCGCCAGCTGGAGATCGGCCGCGGGATCATGCCGTTCGGGGGCGCCACCTTTCGCGCGCCCGCGCAGCTCGGCTGGGGCAACGCGATGCGCTTCCTGCTCACCGCCGAGGAGTTCGGCGCCGCGGAGGCGCTGCGGATCGGGCTGGTACAGGAGGTCGTGGCGGCCGGGTCGCACATCGGGCGGGCACGGGAACTCGCCCAGCTGATCGCCCGGCAGGCGCCCCTGGGGGTCCAGGGCACGCTCGCCAGCGCGCGGGTCGGGCGGAGCCAGGGCCCGGACGCCGCGCGCGAGCATATCTCCTCGCTGCTACCGGAGATCCTGCGCAGCCAGGACGCGGCTGAGGGCCTGCGCAGCTCCGCCGAGCGGCGCGAGGCCCGCTTCACCGGCCGCTGACCGGCGGCCCGCCATCCGCTGGCCGACGGCCCGCCGGCCGCTGACACGCCGGGCGTCAGCTCAGGTGATGGACCTCCTGGAGCCCGTATACCGGCGTCGGGATGCCGACCTGGCGGGCCTTGAGCTGCAGCGCGAGGAACAGCGAGTAGTGGCGCGACTGGTGCAGGTTGCCGCCGTGGAACCACAGGGCCTGCTGCTGCGTCGGCTTCCACATGTTGCGCTGCTCGCCCTCCCAGGGTCCTGGGTCCTTGGTGGTGTCCGAGCCCAGCCCCCAGCACTTGCCGACCTTGTCGGCCACCTCCGGCGAGATCAGGTCGGCCACCCAGCCGTTCATCGAGCCGTAGCCGGTGGCGTAGACGACGAGGTCGGCCGGCAGCTCCGTGCCGTCCTCGAGGACGACAGAGTTCTCGGTAAGGTGGTCGACCTGCCCTTTCGCCAGCTTCACGTCCCCGTTCGCGACCAGGTCGGCCGCGCCCACGTCGATGTAGTAGCCGGAGCCGCGGCGCAGGTACTTCATGAACAGCCCCGATCCGTCGTCGCCCCAGTCGTGGTCGAAGCCGGCCGCCTCGAGGCGCTCGTAAAAGTCCTTGTCCCGCTCCCGCATCTGGTCGTAGAGCGGGATCTGGAACTGGTGCATGATCCGGTACGGCAGGGACGCGAACACCAGGTCCGCCTTCTCCGTCGTCATCCCGGCGGCCACCGCCTGCTCCGAGTACAGCGCGCCCAGGCCTATCTCCATCAGCGAGTCTGACTTGACGATGTGGGTCGACGAGCGCTGCACCATCGTCACGTCCGCGCCGTTCTCCCACAGCGCTCCGCAGATGTCGAAGGCCGAGTTGTTGGACCCGATCACCACGCAAGTCTTCCCCCGGTACGCGTCCGGGCCGGGGTGGGCGGACGAGTGATGCTGGTCGCCGCGGAAGAGATCCATGCCAGCGAAGGACGGCATGTTCGGCTTGCCGGACACGCCGGTGGCCAGCACGAGCTGGGCCGGGCGCAGCACCACCGGCTGGCCGTCCCGCTCGACGCGCACTGTCCACTCGCCGGCCGCCTCGTCGTAGGCCGCGCTCTTCGCCTCCGTGTCGCCCCAGTAGCTGAGTTCCATGATCTTCGCATAGGACTCGAGCCAGTCGGCGATCTTGTCCTTGGGCGCGAAGACCGGCCAGTTGTCGGGAAACTTCAGGTACGGCAGGTGGTCGTACCAGACCGGGTCATGCAGGCAGAGCGACTTGTAGCGGCTGCGCCACTGGTCACCGGGTCGGCTCCGCTTGTCGATGATGATCGCCGGAACGCCGAGCTGGCGGAGCCGGGCTCCCAGCACGATGCCACCCTGGCCGCCGCCGATGATCAGCACGTACGGCTGCTCGGCGGAGCCGAGTTCCGACGCCTCGTGCTCGCGCTTCTCCAGCCAGGTGGTCCGCCCGGGGTTCGCGCCGTGCTGTACGCCCTTCGGACGGCTGAGACCGCTGGGCTCCTCGTGTCCGTTGAGCTCATACAGGGTGGTCAGCAGCGTCCAGCACAGGCCGCCGAGCAGCCGCAGCTGCCCGCGCCCCCGGCCGACAGCGGTATCGAACTCGATCCAGGCCTCAACCACGCCGCCAGCCTCGGCGGGCTCCTCCCCGTCGGCGATCCTCCAGTTACCCGGCCGCGTGCTCGGCAGCGTCTCGGCGAGCATCTCAGCGATCGCGGCGCGTCCCTCAAGCGTCTTGATGTTCCAGGTAAACGCGACGAGATCACGCCAGTAGCAGTCCTCGAGGAATAACGTGGCCGCCGCGGCCGGGTCGCCGGCCGCCAGAGCGTCATCGAATGCGGACAGCCATGTCGTGACCGCGGTCGCGGCCTCGGTCTGCTGCGCCGTTGCAGTCATCTGCAGGCTCCTGTCGTCGTGGGGGGCTACCCGTGAACTCGGTCGCGGAGCCGCCGAACCCGGTCCTCAGCCCCGGCGCGCGCGACGGCCGACGCTACGATAAGCAGAAGATGAGCACAGCACAAGCGCCAGCTGCCGCCGCCGAGTCCGGCGAGGGAAGCCGGGACGCGGTCATCCATACCGAGGACCTGACCAAGGTCTACCCGGGGACTGATTTCGCCGCGGTCGACAAGCTTAACCTTGACGTCCAGGCCGGCGAGATCTTCGGCTTGCTGGGACCCAACGGGGCGGGGAAGACGACGACCGCGGGGATGCTGACCACCCGAGTGGTGCCGACATCCGGCCGCGCGTTCATCGCGGGGATCGATGTCGGGGCGCACCCGGCGCTGGCGAAGCAGCTCAGCGGGATCGTCTCGCAGCAGAACACCCTCGACCGCCAGCTCACGGTCCGGGAGAACCTCTACTTCCACGGCCGGCTGTTCGGCATCGGGTCCAGGGCGTCCCGGCAGATCGCCGATGAGCTACTCGAGCAGTTCCAGCTGTCCAAGTGGGCGAACGCGTCGGTGTACGCGCTGTCCGGCGGGATGGCGCAACGGCTGATGGTGGCGCGGGCCATCTTCCACCGCCCGTCGGTGCTCTTCCTTGACGAGCCGACGGCCGGGCTCGATCCGCAGAGCCGGCTCGCCCTGTGGGATCTGCTCGGCGAGCTGCACCGGGCCGGCCAGACCATCCTGCTCACCACCCACTACATGGAAGAGGCCGACCAGCTCTGCCAGCGGGTAGCCATCATGGATCATGGCCGGATCCTCGCACTCGACACCCCGGCCGCGCTCAAGCAGAGCATCGGCGCCGACACCGTCGTCACGGTGAAGACGCTCGGCGACGCCGACGGCCTCGCCGGGCTGCTCACCCGCGACGTGGCGGGCGTGACCAGGACCCGGCGGGTGGACGGAGGGCTCGAGCTGCACGTGCAGGGCAGCGACCGGCTCGTCCCGCGCATCGTCCTGTCCGCGGAGCGCGGCGGGTTCGATCTGGTCGACCTGTCGATCTCCGAGCCGAGCCTGGAGACGGTATTCATCAACCTCACGGGCAAGGAGCTGCGGGACTGATGGCCACCTCCGTAATGTCGCAGGCGCCGAGCGGTCAGATCGGCGGCGGCCCGACCCGCTCGGTGGCGGCCGCGAGCTGGACCGCGCTGGGCGCGCTCATGCTGCGTGACCTCGTGGTGCTGCGCAAGCACCTCTGGGAGTTCGTGCTGCGCACGATCATCCAGCCGTTCCTGCTCTGCTTCGTCTTCCTCTTCGTCTTCCCGAAGATCGGGCAGGGCATCGGCGGGCACGGCACGGCGGCCGAGTCCGGCTTCGCGACCATTCTGGTGCCCGGCGTGGTCGGGATCACGATCATGTTCCAGGGCGTGCAGTCGATCGCCCTCGCGATGGCCCAGGAGTTCGGCTTCACCCGGGAGATCGAGGACCGGGTGCAGGCGCCCTGCCCCATCTGGCTGGTGGCCATGGCCAAGGTGCTCTCGGGCGCGGCCCAGGGAGTGCTGTCGGCGATCATCGTGCTGCCCATAGCCTCGGTCGTGCACGCGCCCGGGGTGCATGCGCACCTGTCGCTGCACTGGTGGATCATCGTCACGCTGGTGCCGCTCGCGTGCGTCGCGATGGCCGGCCTCGGGCTCGTGCTCGGCACCAGCTTCGAGCCGCGGAACATCGGCCTGATGTTCGGCTTCATCATCCTGCCGATCACCTTCCTCGGCGGCACCTACTACTCGTGGACCAGGCTCGCGCCGGTCACCATCGGCGGCTGGCACTGGCTTCAGACGATCGTGCTGATCAACCCGCTGATCTACGTGAACGAGGGCATGCGGGCGGCGTTCACGCAGGCGCCGCACATGCACTTGTACGTCATCTACCCGGTGATATTCGCCTTCGGCGTCGTGTTCCTGGCGATCGGACTGCGCAACTTCCGCCGGCGCGTGCTGTCCTGACTCCAGCCCGGCCGGGCCGGCCGTGCCACTGTGCCGGCCGTGCCACTGTGCCGGAGGTGCCACTGTGCCGGCCTGCCCCTGTGCCGGCCGTGCCCGGCGCTCAGGGCCGGGCGACCAGCTGGATGATGGGCAGCAGGCCGGCGATCTGCACGATGCCGAAAAGCAGCCGCTGGGCGATCAGCCGGGTGGTCTGCGACTGAAAGTCCTGATTCAGCAGTGTCGCGGCCTGGGCCAGTTCGAGTTCCTGCCCAGCCGACGCGATGGCGGGCGTCCACGGGCCAGCGAAGCCAAGCGGATGCTCGCCCGAGTACGCCGACGACACGATTCGGCCGCCGGCGGCCCGCCCGCCAGTCTGCCCGGCGATGTAGTCAGCCATCAGCAGGCCCACGTGCTCGGATTCCGGGGTGGTGTAGATCTTCGTCGACGTGCGCTCCCTGGCGATGACGGCGTACGAGCCACCGCTGCCGCCCCGGAGCCTGCACACATCGACGATGACCTCGGTCCGCCGGGTGAGCAGGTTGTCCGTTATCTCGCTGAGCGTCTTATGCAGCGTGATGCCATCCGGGCGGGTGGTGGCCATCGCGGCCCTGTCGTAGGACCCTCTCCAGCGCAGCCGCCCGGAGTGCGCCTGCGCGTGCGGCGCGTTGGTGCCCGCCCAGTAGCGCGGCATGAGGGGCACCGGGCCGATGGAGGCAGGGCAGAACGTCTCGTGAAAGACCGCGTCATCCTCGCGCGCCAGCGGCGAGTAGCTGGCCCGGAACCTGATCCTCACCCGGTCCGCGAACACGAGCACCTCCCGGCGCGATGTCACGCCCCAGTGATCGGCGTCGTCAGGTTGCGGCCAGGTGGGCCTGGCGATCGCGATCTTGCCGCCGAATGCCTGCTGGCAAGCCTGCTCGAAGATCATGCGCAGCTCGTCAATGTCCCGGCCGGCCTCGTCATCCGGCGCTGGCGTCAGCGTGCTGCCCGCCGGCCCGGCGGGGGCGGAGATCGCGATCAGCGTCGATGACGCCTGGACCCGCCCGCTCCACCTGCCGAGGAGCAAGCTGAACGCCCACGCGGCAAGGCCGCTCACCACCACGCCGAACGCCGTCGGCGGCGCCCAGGCATGTATCGCGCCCGCCATCGCCAGCAGCCGCTCGCCGGCCACCGACAGCACCGTGCCGAGGAGCCCGCCGACCGCCCCGGCGGTGGTATGACCGAAGACTCCCGTGCAGATCATGAGGCCGAGCGGAAGCGCGAGCACGTCGGCCGGCACCTGATGCTGTTGCAGGAACATGCCGGGCGCGAGAAACGTCCAGAGGATCAGCAGACCGGGCATCGCCACCGCCAGGCACGCGCTCAGCACGAGGTGATCGTGGCGGAACACGCGCGCCGCGCTCAGCCGGCGCGACGCCGCCCAGCCCAGTGACGGCGAGCCCGGCCAGTGCACGGTCAGCGCGGGCCGCACGCCCGTCGCCGCGCGCAGGCTGGCCGACTGCCGCCACACCGCCGTCGCCAGGCCCAGCAGCAGGCTGGCCTCCAGGATGACGCCGACCGCCGTCAGGTAGCCGAGAACGCTGGCCGGCGGCAGCTGCGCGCCCGCCCTGAGTTCCGCGGCCAGCCGGAGCCCTACCATGCCTACCGCGCCGATGATCACCGCCCAGCACATGTACCAGGAACGCGACAGGCTCAGCGCGAGCCGCCCGTCCGGCCGCCATGGCAGCCCGCCTCGGGCGAACCAGTTGCGCGCGTGGCCGACGTGCTTGAAGTCCCAGAAGATGTCGCAGAGCATGTGGACCAGCCACCCGAGGGCCACCGCGCACAAGCCGGGCAGCGGCCATACCGCCGTTACGGCCAGCGCGATGACCAGGGAGCCGATCAGGCCGTTGGCGTTGTGCAGGAACAGCCGGTTGAACACACGGAGTCCTCGGCCTGCCTGATGATCGCCAGCCCGGCACGCGGCCCGTCGCGACGGGCGACCCGGATGGCGTTCGCCAGGACGCCCTGACGGCGGCCAATGGTCAGCTGGTACAGCGGATGGTCAATGAGGTCGATCAGCGTGCCGCCGAGCACAGTCCACCCGACCACCGACCACGGAGGATTGACACCAGCGGTCCATCCGACGGCGAAAGTCGCGCCAACCGAGACCGCCGCATGCTGGTGGAGATACATCGGGCGGCTCCTGGGGCTATCCGGGCAGCTCCTGGCGGACCGCTACAACAGCGCGGATCCGCGCGTGATCCACTGAGATCCACCGAGTCTGTCACGGTCGGCCAGGCAGGCGGCAGGCAGGCAGCCCGGCCGCGCCACCAGGGACTCCACGGGACCAGCCTGGCCTGGCCGCTATGAGCATGGCTTGACATAACGTGCTTATGCAAACTATAGTAAGCAGTTAACTATCCAGGAGGAGCCAATGGTCGACACCCGCGTTATCAGCCAGGAGCTGCAGGACAAGATCCGCGGCCGGGTCCGCAAGGGCCAGGAGCAGATGCGCAAGGGCCAGGGGACAGTGACCGATGCCATCAAGGCCGCGGCGGCGGCCGCCCACTCCGTCAGGCCGCAGATGCCGGACATGCCGTCCCTGACCGACCGGCTTCCCTCGCGTGACGACCTGGTGAGCAGGCTCCCCTCGCGTGACGACCTCGTGGGCAGGCTCCCCTCGCGTAAGGATCTTGGGGGCAGCGCCCACGATCTCGCCGGCCGGCTGCTGACCGCGCAGCGGAAGTTCACCGAGCAGGCTCGTGAGGCGGTTTCGCCACTGCTCGCCAGGGCAGGAGTGACGCCGGTCCGATCCGTCGCCAGGCCGGCCAGGTCACTCGGCCAGGCCGCGTCCGCCAGGGCCGCGGGCACGGTCACCGGAACGGCCGCCGCGGCTAAGCCGGCTGCGCCGGCCGCCAGGAAGACCACGGCCGGCGGCAAGACCACGGCCGGCGGCAAGACCGCCTCCGCCAGGACCAAGACTGCCTCCGCCAGGGCCACGGCCGGCGGCAAGACCGCCGTCGGCAAGACCGCCGTCGGCAAGACCGCGACCGCCGGCAAGGCCACGGCCGCCAGGAAGACGACCGCCGCCAGCAAGACGGGCGCCGCCAAGTCCGTCAGCGACGCGGCGAAGAGGGCCGACGACGCCGGGAAGTGAGTCACGCGCGGCGGGCCGGATGATCCTGGTCCGCCGCGCGTGCTCAGCAGGCTCAGCCAGATCAGCGCAGGCGCAGGCTCACCCGAGGCGACCGTGAAAGATCCGTGGGACACCCAGATGGACGCGCTTGGCGCATTCATCCGCAGTACGCGCAAGCAGGCCAACCTGTCGCTGCGCCAGCTAGCGGAGATGACAAAGCTTTCCAACCCGTACCTGAGCCAGATCGAGCGCGGCCTGCACCAGCCGTCCGTTCGCGTGATCAGGCTCATCTCCGACGCGCTCAACGTTTCCGCTGAAACGCTGCTGACCCAGGCGGGCCTGCTGCACCCTGCCGACCCCGACGATCGGCCGGCGACGCCATCGGATGCCAGCACGGTCGCCGCGATCCAGGCCGACGAACGGCTTACCGACGCGCAGAAGACAGCACTGATCGCCGTCTACAACAGCATGCGCGGCCCGGAGTAAGGGCCGGCCCGGCCCGGAGTAGGGCTGGCCGGCCCGGGCCGGCCGCAGGGCGGGCTGCATGCCTGCCGGCTTCGGACAGCAGGATGCACCGCGAGCCCGGGTGACTGCTAGCGCGCCGTCCTGAAGTCAGGCAGCTCACGAGAACTATCAGCGTCGCTGGGACTCCACTGCGGTAACAGCGACAGCAAAGTCCCAGCCACGCTGCTGGCCGGGCAGCGGAGCGCGCCGCCCGGTGATCGTCGTGCAGGCGAATCTCGCTTCCGGTTCGTTCGGCGCCTATGGCACAGTCCTGATTGTGCGGTTGGACGATCTGCCGGACTGGTTGCCGGCTTGGTGTCTGGACCATCTGGGTGGCGAACCCTCCGACGTGCTGTTCCAGCTGCAACAGATCTCGATGGTGTTCGGTCTGCGGTTGGCCGGTGGTACGGACGTGGTGGTCAAGGCGCGCGCCGATGACGGCCGGGCCGTGTCGTGTGTCGCGGCGCAGGCCCGGTTGGCCGAGCGCGGGTTTCCCTGTGCCCGGCCGCTCACGCCGGTGGCCGGTGTCGGTTCGCTGGCTGTGCACGCGGAAGAGTTCCGGCCCGGCGGCGAGGTGCTGCACGGGGACTCGCCGGACGTGGCCGCGTGCTACGCGGAGGTGTTCGCCCGGCTGATGGCCGAACTGGCTGGCGTGACCGTCGCGCCGCCGCTGCCGAATCCGCGCTGGGTCCGTTGGGACCACACCGGTTCCGGGGTGTGGCCGGCGATCGACTTCCTCGATAACCGGGACCAGAGCGTCGTGCCCGCGTACGTCGTTGACACGGCCGAGCGAGCTCGGCGGCGGATACTGGCCGCGAGCCTGTCGTGTGTGCTGGGCTACGCCGACTTCGAGGCGCAGAACCTCCGGTGGTGCGGCCGGGAGGTGTGGGCGGTGCACGACTGGGACAGCCTGGCGTGGCAACCGGAGGCGGCGCTGGCGGGAGCGGCGAGTGGGTCTTTCGCCAGTGCCGGGCCGCCCACGCTGGCGCCGATCGAAAGCTCTGAGGCGTTCCTGGTGGCTTACCAGGACATTCGCGGGCGCATGTTCACGGCCGTGGAGCAGGAGATCGCGTGGGCGGCCAGCTTGTGGCCGGCTGCGCACAATGCCCGGTGGGAAGCACTGCACGGCGACACCCCGGTGTGCGGCGATGCGCTCCGGGCACAAGCAGCCGAGCGCCTCCGCCGGGCTAATGCCTAGCACCAGCATGCAAGTCCAGCGAACGCCTACCCCGCAAGAACGTCTGGGCCCTGGCCGGGCTGAGAGGCTACGTCGCCAACCTCGCCGCCCGCCCTGACGGCACGCCCGTCACCGACGACTTCGTGATCGGTGCCTGCACCGGCTCAACTAACCGCGCACTAATCTGAGCCAACTCGGGACCACGCCGCGCTATGACGCACCGGCCAGCGCCCCACGTCCACATGGCTCACATCTGCTGGCAAACCCAGTGCCCGCAACGGCCCAAGGCGCTGCCACTCAAACTGAGTCATCCCAGGTCAGCGCCCTGCCGGTGGCTGACATCCGATGGCACAGGACAACCGTAGACCAGCGCTGTAGCCAGCGTCCCGCCGCTGTTCGGGCTAAGGCGAGGAGGGTGAAATGAACCGTGACGCAGAGACTCGGGCAAGGATAGCGGACCATCGGGCTGCAGGCAGTAACCCAGGTGCGCCGGGAATACCGCAGCATCACCGGCCTCGACGTAAGCATCGCAGGCTTTGCTGAACTCGGGCACAGCGACCCGGAAGAGCGCCCGGTGCTGTTCGGACAGGCGCCTCCAGTCCCCGGCGAACCGCTCGGTCCACTCGTATCTCACCTGCCGAGCCCGGCATCGAGTTGGTCCAGGAACTCCTGCGTACTGCCTGCGGCGTGAATACGCCCGGCATTGATGTCCTCATCGGCTTCGCGTTCCATCTGCTGCCAGCGCTCGGTCCAGAACCAGGCCTGGTCGGCGGGGACAGGCAGCTGCGGGCGCAAGATGATCGTGCCTTCGTGCTCTGTGATCTCGACCTGGGCTCCGGGCTCGTCCAGGTGGAGGCGGCGGCGGATCGCGGCCGGGATGGTGATGGTCCCGCGGGGCTGAACGGGGACATAACTGCTCATGGTTGCAGGATAACAGAATTCCTGTATTACTGTATATTCACCGCGCGGTACAGCGGATGGTCCTGGGGGACGTAGCCGACCCGCACCGGCCGAGTTGGGCGGGCGGCGCCGGCCGGAGCGGGGCGGGCGGCGCCGGCCGGACACGCCGCCGGACCAGCCAGATCCCGGAAGGGGGATCATGCCCGGGCAGGCGCGACTACCATACGTGGGCGTGGACGACGCCAGTGAGGCCCTCCAGCCGCTCCCCCAGCGGCGCCCGGCCGCCGAGCCATCGACCGGACCGGCGCCCGGGCCGGGGAACGGCCTGCTGCCACGGCGGCCATCGCGCATCCCGGCAGTCGGGCGGCATCGCAGCCCACACCGGCTGACCCTGCCGCCGGACGCTCCGCCCCTCGTCCTCGCGATAGCAGGCGAGGCCTGCCCGTCCAGTGACAAGCTCGGCACCGAGATAGCGGATGCGGTCGGCGTCTCCTGCCCGGGCGCGACCATCCGGGTGGCCTACCTCGAGGGTGCGGCCCAGAGCCTTTCCGTGCTGCTGGGCCCGCCGGACCCGGACGAGGCCCCGCCGACGCTTCCGGCCATCATCGTTCCGCTGCTGGCCGGCCCGCATCCGCTATCGGACGCGGTCCTGGTCAACGCGGTCGCCACCGCCGCCGTACCGGTCATCCTCACCGGCCCGCTCGGCCCGCACCCGCTGATCGCCGAGGCGCTGCACGCCCGGCTCGCCGAGGCCGGGCTGGCCCGGGTGGCGAGGACCCGCGGGCTCAGCATCTCCAGCCCGGCCAGCGGCGTCATCGTGCTGGCCGACCGCGGGCCGGAGGCGGCGCAGGCGGCCGAGGTCGCCGCGGTCCTGCTCGCCTCCCGGATCGCCGCGCCGGTCGCCGCCGCCTCGCTCGGCGACCAGGCCAGCGTCGACGCCGCGATCGCCCGGCTGCACGCCGCCGGGGCATCCCGGCTGGCGATCGCGCCGTGCGTTATCGGCCCGGAGACCGACCCCGGCGAGCTGGCGGCGGCCTGCGAGGCGATCGGGGCGGAGCACTCCGACGCGCTGTCCGCGCATCCCGCGATCAGTCAGCTCGTCGCCATGCGCTACGGCGCCGCCCTAGCCGACCGCCGCCTAGCCGGCTAGCCCCGTCATTCGCAAACGGGGGTGAGTTTCCATCCCGCTGCACCGCTCGCCGCCGGGCCAGCGCGGGCACGCCCGTCCTGCGTAGGCGGTCAGATCACCACCAGGCCAGCGTCATCGCCGCCGGCAGTCTGGCCTTGGTCGACCGGCCCGCCCAGAAACGCGTTGTTGGGACTTCAGTGCAGTAAGAGCGACAGCGGAGTCCCAACCACCCTCATCAATGCCGGGCGACTGAACGCAGAAAGCCGAACAGGAGTCCACCGGTACCGGAGGCTCGCGACACATCGGGGGAGGTGATGGCCTATCGGGCGCAGGCCGCCGATTGGACGTCGGCTGGCCTCGGTGACCTGGCTGCCGCTGCCGGGCAGGAGTATCCGGAGTACGACTCTTGACCAGCGGGGACGTACTGCCCTGTGACCTCAATCCGGGAGCCGACCGGGAGCAGGGTGGCATACGACCTGCCAGGAGTCTTCCTCGCAGTGCCGCCCTTGTCAGCCGGCCGGCGGGGTGTAGCGGATCGCCCGGTCGGTCTGCTGATAGATCGCGGGGCCTGCGGGGCGGCGCATTTCCTCGGCCAGGTGCCCAAGCAGCCCGGCGGCCCTGGCCAGCAGGGCGAACCCGCGCAGCGTGTCCGGCTCGAAGCCCAGGTCTGCCAGCGCTGCGCCGCAGACCCCGGCCCCGTTCAGCGGCAGCGTCCGGCCGAGTATCTCCGGATGCACCCTGCCCACCGCCTCGAACAGCAGCAGATGCGGCCCCAGCGTCCGGGCCTCGGCAGCGATGCGCAGCAGCGCCGGGGTACGGGGATCGCCGGCCTTGTGCAGCGGGTGACCGAGGCCGGGGACCAGCAGCCCGGCGTCGCGCTGGGTCCACACCGCGGCGGCGGCGATCACGTCCCAGCCCTCGTCATCGGCGGCCGCCGGCAGCGGCCCGTCGTGCGCGGCCAGCGATTCGGCCAGGAACCGGCCGCAGTCCTCGGTCACGCCGAGGAACCGCGACCCGCCGCCGAGCAGCCCGGCCGCCATCGCGCCCTGGACGGACTCGGGCGCGCCGGTCAGGGTAAGCCGCGCGGCGATCGCCGACGGCGTGAAGCCGTGGTCGGCGAGCGCGACCAGCACCGCCTCGAACACCCGCAGCTCGCCGGCGGACGGGCGGCGCAGCGCCACCAGCCAGAACGCCAGTTCCCCGAAGCTCACCTGCCCCATCAGCTCGCTGGCCAGGTCATGCCCGAGCACCGAGATCGAGGTCGCGTCCGCGGTACCGATGGACGTGAGATACGGATCCGTCATGGCTCGTCCTCTCCGCAGGGCGCTGTGGCCCCGGCGCCGGTCAAGCCGGGCGCCCCGGCGCCGGTCAGGCCGGGCGCTGCCGCCTCGGCATCGTATTCGCCCGGCGGATGCCCGGCGGGCAGCAGGTGCCTGGCCACCCGGGACGTCGGGGTACGCGGCAGGTCATCGACCTGCTGCCAGTACCTGGGCACCTTGAACGCGGCCAGCCGCCCGGCGGCGAACTCCCGCAGCTCGCCGAAGTCGAGCGCGGCGCCGTCGGCGGCCACCACAAACGCCTTCACGTCCTCCTCGGACAGCTCGGACGGTACCCCGACGACCGCGCACTCGAGCACCGCGGGGTGCGCGGCGAGCGCCTCCTCGACCTCGAGCGGGGAGAGGTTCTCGCCCCGGCGGCGCAGCACCTCCTTGACCCGCGACACGAAGGTGTAGGTGTCGTCGGCGCCCACCGTGACCAGGTCCCCGGTATGCAGCCAGCCGTCGGTGATCACCCGCGCCGTCTCCTCCGGCATCCCCCAGTACCCGGGCGTGACCGTCGGGTTGCGCAGCAGCAGCTCACCGGTCTCCCCTGGCCCGAGGTCCGCGCCCGAGCCGCCGGTCACGCGCGCCTCGTTGACCACGCCAAGGACCGGATGCTGGCGGACCGCGCCGAGCGTGCCGAACGGCCTGGTGCCGCGCGGCCAGATCAGCCCGTACGGCGACTCGGACATCCCGTAGCCCACCACGATCCGCAGCCCGAACCTGGCCTCGATCTCCAGCTGCCGCGCCCGCTCGGGCGCCGGCCCGGTGTAGCAGAGCCGCAGCGGGTTGTCGGCGTCATCGGCGCGGGGCGGCTGGCGCATCAGGATCTCCAGCATCGCCCCGATCGCGTTGAACTCCGTGGCCCCGTGCCTGCGCGCGGAGTCGAGGAAGCCGCTGGCGGAGAACCTCGGCAGCAGCACCAGGCCGGCCCCGCAGGCCAGCGACCCGAGCACCGAGTAGGCGGGCGCGTTGATGTGGAACAGCGGCAGCGACGTCATCAGCCGGTCGGCGGCGGTCAGCTCCATCCAGTACGGGAACCCCTCCCCCGCCATCGCGTACGCCCGGTGGGTCTGCATCACCAGCTTGGACCTGCCCGTCGTTCCCGATGTCGGGATCACCGCCGCCAGGTCGTCCGGGCGAACGCCGGCGTCCGGCAGCTCGCAGCCGGCCCCCCCGTGCTCACTGGCCCCGTGCTCACTGGCCCCGTGCTTACCGGGCGAGAGCGCATCGACGTCGAGCACCCCCAGCTCGGGCACCGCACTGACACCGGCCGCGTCGACCAGGCCGGCCAGCCCGGCGTCGCTGATCAGCGCCCGCGGGCTGACCTGGCGGACCAGCCCGGCCAGCTCGGCCGGGGCGCCGCGCGGGTTCGTCGCCACCGTCACCGCGCCAAGCGAGGCCAGCGCCAGCCAGCACAGCAGGTAAGGCGGCGTGCCGCGGGCCGTGACGACGGCCAGGTCGCCGCGGCGGACGCCCGCCTCGCGTAGCGCGGCGGCCACCGCGCCGATCCGCCCGGCGGCCCCGGCGAAGGTCAGCCCGCCGCCGGCGGCGAAGGCCGGCCCGGCGTCGTCGGCGCGCAGCCAGGCGCCGTCAGGGTCACGGCCGGCCGCCCGGGTGATTAGCTCAGGGATAGTGCGGGCGGCGACTGGTCCGGCGATCATGAGCCAGACGATACGTCCAGGCCGGCCGCCCGCGTCGGCGGCGGGCGCGGCGGCAGGCCGCTCGCGAGTACCCGCAGCAGGTCGTCGAGCACGTCGTCGGGCACCCGGCCGCCCGCGGTCCACTCGGCCCAGCGCATGCCGACGAAGTTGCCGAGGCCCGTGTAGACGTAGGCGACGACCTCGGGGTCGTACCGGGCATCGACCTCGCCGCCGAGCTGCGCGGTCCGCACGCCGCGGGCGTACCCCCTGGCCAGCCGCTCGTAGTACTCACGGAACAGGGCCGGGGCGACAAACTCCGCCTCGCGCACGATCCGGTAGATCCACGGCCGCTCGGACGTCAGGTCGAAGTACGCGCGGAAGCTGGCGCGCTCCCTGGCCCGCTGGCCGCCACCGGCGTCCCGCACCGCGGCGCCCATCGCGGCCCGCAGGTCGGAGTTGATCCGCCGGAGCACGGCGGCGAAGATATCCGCCTTCGAGCGGTAATGCGCGTAGAAGCTGCCGGTCGCTATGCCCGCTCCCGCGCAGATCCCGGCCACGGTCGTCCGCCGGTAGCTGCGCTCCCCGAACAGCTGCTCGGCGGCCGCCAGCAGCCGCTCCCCCGGCGGCCTGTCATCGGCCGCGGCCGGCCGGCGCCCTGCTGCCACAGTCACCCGGATTCCCCCGTTATAAATTCTGAACGGGCTCGCCGCGGCTGGTCGGGCAGGCAGAGCGACTGGCCGGCTGGGCGCCAGTGCCAGCCCGGCGAGCTGGGGGGCAGCCCGGCGGCCGCCCCCCAGCGCCCCGTCATGGCGAGGGAATCCCGCTGGCCGGCGCGGACGGCTGCGCCGTGGTGTACGGGGTGATCGCGCCGGTCGGGCTGGTGTCGGTGACGAGCACCGGGCCCTTCTGGACGAGCTCGCCGTTCTTGATAATGCCGATATAGGCGCCGGTGATGCCGTTGTGGTCGGTAGCCGAGTAGGCGTACGGCGCCACCGATGGTCCCTGCGGCAGGCCTCCGTTGATGGCCGTGAGCAGGTCCTGCCTGGTCGGGTTTCGGCCGGCCTTGAACATGGCCTGGACGAACGTGTAGGCGGCCGCGATGCCGTAGGCCACGTTGCCGTCGAACGGGAGCTTGGGCAGGTACTGGCTGTGAATCTTCATGAACAGGGCGATCCAGCTGTTGCTCGCGTCGCCGAGCGACGGCAGGTAGCCGTCGGTGATGATGCCCTGGGTGAGCGCGTTACCGGACACCTTCGCGCCCCCCTGCTTGGCGAAGGACTCCAGCAGGCCAGCCAGCGTGATCGGGTCGGAGCCCACGTCGCTGACCGCGAGCTGCGGGGCAAACTTCAGCTTCAGGCTGGTCAGCTGGAGCAGCGCGGTGAAGGCGGGCACGCTGAAGGAGATGACCACCTGGGCGTGGGCCGCCTTCAGCGCGGCGACCTGCGGGGCGACGTTGACGTTGGCCGGGTTGTAGCTCTCCTTGGCGACGACCTGGGACTTCGGGATCTCGTAGCTCAGGCCCTTGATGCCGTCCATGCCGAACTCGTCGTCCTGGTAGAAGTAGCCGATCTTCTTGCCCTTGAAGTGCTGCTCGATGTAGTTGCCGAGGATCTTGCCCTCGCGGACGTAGTCGAGCTGCCAGCCGTAGGTGTACGGCCAGGTGGCGGGGGCGTTCCAGCACTCGCAGCCGGAGGCGACGAAGACGTCGGGTACCTTCTGGGCGTTCAGGAACGGCGCGACCGCCAGGTGGGTCGGGGTGCCGAGGCCGTTGAAGATCGCGTAGACGTTGTCCTGCAGCACGAGCTGGTGCACGACCGTCGAGGTGATGGAGGGGTTGTACTGGTCGTTGAGGTACTTGTAGACGATCTTGCGGCCGTAGATGCCGCCATGGGAGTTCACGTACTGGAAGTAGGCGTTGGACGCCGGGGCGATCTCGTCGTATCCGGGCGCGGCGACGCCGGTCAGCGGCTGGTGGCTGCCGATCGTGATCGTGGTCGCCGTGATGCCCGGCGCCGAGGCCGTGAGCGCGGCGCCGGACGCGGAGGAACCCGCGCTCGGGCTCGAGCTCGGGGTCGAGGGGCTGCTCGAGCCGCAGGCCGCGACGACCATCGCGACGACGGCCATCCCGGCGATGACGGGCAGGCTGGCCCGGTGTGTTCTTCTCATGTAGTGCCTTCCTCCTGTTTTTCACTGGCCGGCCCGCGCCGGCGCAAGGCATTGAGGGGCCCGCTCGCCGCTGGCGCGACGGGGCCGAGCAGGCGGCGCAGGCCGCCCTGGATCCCGGACGGGAACAGCAGCATGACCGCGATGAGGACGACGCCGTAGGCGGCGATCGGGACGTTGGAGCTCGCCCCGCTGGACAGGCCGTGGCTGGTGGCCACGTCGGTGACATAGGTGGGCACGAAGACCAGCACGAGGCTGCCCCAGACCGCGCCGGCCAGGCTGCCGAGGCCGCCGAGTATGGCCGCGGTGAGCACGCTGATGGACAACGCGAGGGTGAAGGCACCCGGCGACACGATGTTCGTGACGACGGCGAGCAGCGCGCCGCCGAGGCCGGCGCACGCCGAGCTGACCACGAACGCGAGGATCCGCAGCCTGGCGACGTTCAGCCCGGACAGCTCGGCCGCGATCTCGTTGTCCCGCAGCGCCCGCCAGTCGCGGCCGGTCCTGCCGCGGCCGAGGTTCGCCAGCAGCACCAGGGTGATCAGCGCGGCCGCGCAGGTGACCCAGGCCAGCCAGCGGGTCGGCGGGAACGTCACGCCCAGCCAGGCCGGCGTCGTGATGGTGACGGACAGGCCCTGGTCGCCGCCGAAGACCCCGGCGTACTTGTCCGCGATCGACGGCAGCGCGACGGCGAGCATCAGCGTCGCCCCGGCCAGGTAAGGGCCGCGCAGCCTGGCGGCGGCCACGCCGAGGATCCCGCCGGCCGCGGCGCCTGCCACCGCGCTCGCCGCGAAGACGAGCTCAAGCGGCCAGTGCAGGTGCAGCAGCAGCAGCGCCGCGGCGTAGGCGCCGACGGCCATGAACGCACCGTGCCCGATCGAGATCTGGCCGCTCAGCCCGATCAGGTAGGTCAGCCCGGCGACCGCCGTCACGTAGGCGGCCACCTCCGCGATCTGGTAGTCGCGGAACGGGCCGACCCGGAGGGTGAGGACCAGCAGCACGACCGCGACGAGCAGCGCGGCGCCGAGGTGACGGGCGAGAGTCATGATCACACCCGCCTGACGGCCGTGGTGGAGAACAGGCCGGACGGGCGGATCATCAGCACCAGCATGAGCGCCCCGAGGCCGAAGATCGGCACCAGGTCGGAGCCGAGGTAGCCGCCCGCGTAGCTGAGCACGACGCCGAGGATGAGGCCGCCGACGACCGCCCCGAGCGGGCTTTCCAGCCCGCCGATCACGGCGGCGGTGAAGCCGAGCACGAAGATCGAGTCCATGCTGTTCGGGTACAGGAACGTCGACGGGGTGACCAGCACGCCCGCCAGCGCCCCGATCAGCCCGGCGAGCGCCCAGCCCAGCGTGAGCACCCGCCCGATCCTGACGCCGAGCAGCCGGGCCACGTTTGCGTTGAACGCCGTGGCCCGCAGCCGCAGGCCCACCGAGGTGTACCTGAAGAGCAGCGCGAGCAGCAGCGACGCGGCGAGCACGGCAGCCGCGGTGAACAGGTCGTCGCGGGAAATGCCGAGCGCGGTGGAGCCGATCGTGAGCCCGACGATGGAGAAAGCGGGCGGGAACGACCGGAACTGGCCGCCGTAGATGATGCCCGCCAGGCCCTCAAGGAAGACGAGTATGCCGATGGTCACGATGACGGCGTTCAGCGGCGGCTTGTTCTCGATCGGCCGGATGACGGCCCGTTCCAGCACGGCGCCGAGCACCAGGCCGGAGGCGAGCGCGACGGCGAAGCCCTCCCAGTAATTGCCCGTGTGATTGATGACGATCAGTGCCACGTAGGTGGTGAACATCGCCATGCCGCCCTGGGAGTAGTTCAGGATCCGGGTGCCGCGCCAGATCAGCACCAGCGACAGGGCGATCGCGGCGTAGATCATGCCGACGGCGAGGCCGCCGAGGGTGAACTCAAGGAACTCCTGCATGCCCCCCCTTCCTAGAAGCCCAGGTAATGACGGCGGAGTCCGACATCGGTGAGCAGCTCGGCGGCCCCGGACTCGGCCACGACCTTGCCCAGGTTGAGCACGACGCCGCGGTCGGCGATGCTCAGCGCGCTGCGGGCGTTCTGCTCCACGAGCAGCACTGTCAGGCTTGCCTCGTCGCGCAGCTGGCGCACCAGCTCCATCACCTGCGCGACGATCCTGGGCGCAAGTCCCAGGGACGGCTCGTCGAGCAGCAGCACCCGGGGCGCTGCCATCAGCGCCCGCGCGATGACCAGGATCTGCCGCTCGCCGCCGGACAGGGTGCCGGCCGGGCGCCTGCGCCGCTCGGCGAGCACGCCGAAGCGCTGGTAGCACTCCGCCAGCGCGGCGGACCTGGCGGCCCGGGAGCTGCGCAGCAGCCCGCCGAGCCGGAGGTTCTCCTCGACGGTCAGCTCGGCGATCACGCCCTGGCCCTCGGGCACGTGCGCCACGCCCGCCCGCGCGACCGCCTCGGGCGGCCGCCTGGCGAGGTTGACGCCGTCGACCAGGACGCGTCCCTGGCGGGGCCTGACCAGGCCGGTGATGGTCCGCAGCAGCGTCGTCTTGCCGGCCCCGTTCGCGCCGAGCACCGCGGTGATCGTGCCGGGTCTGACCAGGATCGAGACGCCGTCAAGCACCGGGGCGCCGCGGTACCCGGCGACGAGATCCTCGACGGCCAGTGCCACGGCGTCACTCATCGGCCGGCGTCCCTTCCCGGCCCGCCGGCCCGCCGCCGTCAGCCTGCCCGGGGGCGTCCGGCCCGGGGATGTCCACCCCGAGGTACGCCGCGGTGACGGCGGGGTCCGCCTGGACCTCGGCGGGCGTGCCGCCCGCGATCACCTTGCCGAAGTCCAGCACGGTGATGGTGTCGCAGACCGACATCATCAGATCCATCCGGTGCTCGATCACCACCAGCGAGGCGTCGGCGGCAAGCGTGTCGATCAGGTCGCCGAGCTCGGGAAGCTCGCTTTCCGACAGCCCGCTGGCCGGCTCGTCGAGCAGCAGCAGGCGCGGCCTGGCGACCAGGGCGCGCGCCAGCGCGACCCGCTTGCGGATTCCGTAGGCCAGCGTTCCCGGCATGCTGTCGGCCAGGTCAGCCACGCCGACCAGGTCAAGCGCGTCCAGTGCCCGCCGCCTGAGCAGCCGCTCGTCCCGGTCCGACCACGGCAGGCCCGCCAGCGCGGACCAGAACCCGGCCCGCGCGTGGCAGGTCGCCCCCACCATGACGTTCTCCAGGGTGGAGAGTCCGTCGAAGAGCCCGACTCCCTGCAGCGTGCGGGCGACGCCGAGGCCGACGAGCCGGTGCGGCCGCAGCCCGGTGAGCTCGCGGCCGTCGAACCAGATCTGGCCCGACTCGGGGCGGACCAGGCCGCACAGCACGTTGAGCAGGGTGGTCTTGCCCGCCCCGTTCGGGCCGATGATGCCGGTGACCTGACGCGGGCCGGCGGTGAGGGAGACGTCGTCGAGCGCGGTGATGCCGCCGAACCGGACCGTCACGCCCCGGACTTCGAGCGCTCCCGCCTGAGGAGCCCCGGCCGGCGGCGTTGACGGCTGGATCCGCTGTTTCCCGGATGAACCACCATTCATCGGGCCAACCCTTGTTAGAAGGGGCGCAACTGCGGTGTGGTGAACTCAGGTTCATGGCATCGCGGGCCCCTCGCAAGACCTGAAACGGCTGTCGGCCCCATTCGTGGCCAAACCGAGACCACTGCGGGAATGCGCGGCGACCACTAACTGCGGCGCTCAGATGCCGCCGGCCGCCGACTGCTTGTGCCGGCGAACCAGCTCGGTCAGGGCGCCAAGCTCGACCGCGAGCGCGGCACGGCCCTGGCCGGTGATGCGCACCCAGGTCCGCGGGCGGCGCCCCGCATAGCCCTTCTCCACCAGGACCATACCCGCCTCCTCGAGCACCGTGAGGTGCCTGGACAGGTTGCCGGCGGTCAGGCCGAGCGCGTCACGCAGGTAGCCGAACTCAGCCCGCTGCGCTTCGGCCGTGATCGTGAGGATGCCGAGCCGGTGCCGCTGGTGAACCCGCTCGTCGATCCCGCTGGTGGGGTGCAGCTCGCCGGTCTGGCTCATGCGCTCCGGTGCCGCCGCTGCACGAGGAAGGCGCCTCCCCCCGCGATGAGAAGGACGAGGGCGGGCACTAGCACGTTCGGCAGCGACGTCAGATCCCAGTCGCCCGGCCCGGGATTCCAGCCGAGCCGGAACGCGATGTTCTCGATGTCGTAGAGGCTGGCGACCAGCGCCACCCCGGTGTAGACAACGGCGATGATCGCCAGGGCCCTGCTCCGCTCAGCCCAGGCGAGCACCAGCAGGCCGGCCGAAATGATCAGGAACGGGAACGTTCCCCGCAGGACCAGGTCGCCGGGCCACAGGGCGTTCAGCCAGGACACATGTCCTGCCTGCGATATCAGCGGCAGCGAAAAGGCCAGCAGGGTGAGGACCGCGCCGGTGATAATGGCACGGCGAGCCGGAGTGGCCACGCCGATCTGGCCGGCCTGCCGCCGGTACCACAGCACCGTCAGCAGGAGCCCGGCGAGTAGCGCGATCAGCCAGTAGTACCCGAGGTACCTGCTGACAAGAAGGCCAGGGATGCCGCCGAGCAGCGGCATCGGGAGCCCGCCCGACCGGAGAATCTGCACGGTTCCCGAAGGGCCGTGGCCCTGAATGTAGAACGGGGCGGAGGCGCAGATCAGCACGCCGAACAGCACGAGCGGGAACCAGTAGGCGTGCCGGGCCACCCTGGTCCGGCGACGGAGCAGGGTCATCTCGCCGAGCAGCTCGGCCGGCTCCGTAACGGCAGCGCTCCCCTGATCAGGCCCGGGTGCCTGGCCTGGCGCGGGCTCCGGGGTCTGCTCCTCGTCCACCTGTGCCTCCTCTGCTCTGCCGCTGCCTGCCTGCTGCCACCTCCGTCATGACAACTGCCAATAGCTTGGCACAGCAAACTAGTCTATTCAAGTGCGTCACGGCATCGGCATTGCGCGGTGTGCCCGTCCCCGCTCCTCCTGACCTGCCGAACGGTACTGAGCCGCGACGCGTGAGCAGTCAGTCAGATCAGGCAGCATGGACAGGTGACTCAGGCACCGGACCGCGCAGGCGGTGGACTCGCGGACCCGGCCCGCGTGCTGGCCGAGCCGCTCGGCTCGCACGCGGATTCCTTCGGCGCGGACGCTGATCCGTCCGCGGCGCTCGCTGATCTCGTGGCGGGCGGCGACGTGGTGATCCTCAGCGGGGCCGGCCTCTCGACCGAATCGGGGATCCCGGATTACCGGGGACCGAGCGGGCTGGCCCGGCGGGCGGAGCCGATGACGTACCAGACCTTCGTCAGCGGCGCAGCCGCCCGCCGCCGGTACTGGGCGCGCAGTTATCAGGGGTGGCGGCACATCGCGGGCGCCGTCCCGAATGCCGGTCACCGCGCGGTCGCCGAACTCCAGCGCCGCGGCCTGGTCGCCGGGATCATCACGCAGAACGTCGACGGCCTGCACCAGGCCGCCGGTGCGCAGCGGGTGACCGAGCTGCACGGCAGCCTGCACCGCGTCGTCTGCCTCGGCTGCGGTCAGCGGACCTCGCGCGCGGCACTCGACCAGCGGCTACGCGCGGCGAACCACGGCTGGGCTGCCCCGGTGGCCCGGATCAGCCCGGACGGCGACGCCGTCCTCGCCGACGAGCACACCGGCAGCTTCCGCGTCGTGGACTGCCAGGACTGCGGCGGCGTGCTCAAGCCCGATGTGGTGTTCTTCGGCGAGAACGTGCCCCGGTCCCGGGTCGACGAATGCTACGCGCTCACCGGGCGCGCCCGCGCCCTGCTGGTCCTGGGTTCCTCGCTGACGGTGATGTCCGGCTACCGGTTCGTCCGGCACGCGGCCAGGCTCGCCGTGCCCATCGTGATCATCAACCAGGGACCGACACGCGGCGACGAGCACGCCCGGCTGATCCTCAACGCACCGCTCGGTCAGGCCCTCGCCGCGCTCGCCGCCCGATGCGCCCCCTAAGAAGGGCTCGACGATCCGCTCGGGGAGGGCGAGGGCGAGGACGTCGTGGGCGACGGGCTAGGCGTCGATGAGTGTGACGGCGACGGCGTGGACGTAGGTGTCGGCGTCACGGTCAGCGTGACGGTCGGCGCCGGCGCGGGAGTCCTGCGATCCGGCTTAGGCCGGGAGGCCGGCTGGCCGCCAGTCAGGTCGCTGACGGTCGTGCCCTGGCTGGTCCGGCCCCAGATAAGCGCGTCAAGCGGCTTACCGGCAGCCACCTCGACGGCCGTGATGACGCCCATCGTGACGACGAATATGGCCACGGCAGCCGCGACCCAGGTGAGCCAGCGCCGCCGGAAGCCGCCGCCTCCGCCGGGCCCGCCCGGCTGCCCTGCCCGTCTCGTCGGGCCGGTCGCGGGTGCACTGCCACTGCCGCCCCCCGCGGCGATCGCGGGAAATACGTCGGTCGCCACCTGATCGGGCATCAGCTGACGACTGCCCGGCTGGCCTGCCGCGTGCGCCGTCGCAGCCTGGGCGGGCCTGCTTGCCGTGCCCGCGGACTCCCCCGCGGTTGCCGGCCAGCCTCGGTGTGCTGCCAGGCCGGTGGCTCTCACCCGCGGTGCGATCACCACGGCAGCCGACCGCAGCTTCTCCTGGCTGCGCGCCAGGTAGTGCTTGTAGACGGCGGCCCCCGCGGTACTGATGACGCTCGCTGCCGCTACGCCGATGACAGTCCCCGAGATGCCCGTGTAGGACGCGGCGATCGCGCCCGTCACGGCAGCAAGCATGCTGGCGATGACCTGGGTGGCGCTCAGTTCTATCCGGCGCCCGCTCATCCTTTCTCCTCCCGTCGTCGCGGCCCTCCGCGGCGGCTGTGATCTTGACTCCGGGCAAGACAGCCCAGCACCCGAGCCTACGTGGCCCGCCAACCTGGCATGTCTCGCCGACCACAGCGGCCCGGGTCATCGTCCATCACCGATGGCCCCGGCCAGCCGCGTAGCGAGCCGACAGCCGGCCGGGCTCTGTCCGGTCTTGCGGAGCCCTGGTGTCGTGCTATTGGCTAGGGCACGTCGCAATGGCGTGCAGTGCCCGGTGTGGCGTCTGGGCATCAGGCGTGACGGGCCGGTGATGGCGGTGCGATCTGGCGGGGAGGCTGGGAGGATCGGGCTATGAGCGCAGATTTCCCGGCTGATTACCTGGCGGGGCTTCCGGAGGTCCAGCAGGCCGAACTGACCCAGGTGAACAAGGCCGGTTTAGCGGACCTCTGCGAGTACCTGAAGTCGGGCGAGGCGATCGCGTTCCTCGGGGCCGGGGCGTCGGCGCCGTTGTATCCGCTGTGGGCAGGCCTGATCGGCCAGCTGGTGGACTCTGCCGAGAGCGCGCTGAGCGGGCCGCAGCTGGCGACTTGCCGGGTGCTGGCGCAGCGCAATCCCGAGGAGGTCGTGGAGATCCTGCGCCGGAGCCTGGGCGTCCCGGCCTACCGGGAGCTGCTGCGCGAGGTGTTCCGGGTCCGGCGGGACCCGGTGACCGGCCGGTCCTGGACGCCGGTGCAGGAACTGGTCTGCCGGTGCGGTTTCAGGGGCGTGGTGACGACGAACTACGACCCGGGGATCGTGGACGCCCGGATGTGGGTACGGCCGGACGCGTCGGCGACGGGGTTCACCACCTGGCAGGACGAGCTGGGCCTGGACGGCTGGCGGACCGGCAAGGTGTTCGGCGACGCCGAGTTGCCGGTGCTGTTCGCGCACGGCCAGCACAACCAGCCCGACAGCATCGTGCTGGCAACGACCGAGTACCGGCGCGCGTATGAGGGAAAGCTGTCCCGGGTGCTGGCCCGGCTGGTCGACGGCGGTCATCTGGCGTGGATCGGGTTCAGCTTCGCCGACCAGCGGATCGCCGCGATCTTGCGGGAGGTCGCGCACTGGTCCGGCACCCACCTCGATCCGGGCGCGGCGCCGGGGCACGTGGCGATCATGGCGTGGGATCCGGCGGATCAGGCCAGTGACCCCGGGATCCTGGCTCAGCAGGCGGAGATCGGCTACGGGGCCCGGCTGGTGCTGTATCCCGCGCCTGGCGGTGACCATTCCGCGCTGGCGGTGCTGTTGTCGGCGCTGGCCGATCCGCGGTTCCCGGCCGCCCCCGAGCTGCCCGCCCGCCCGGGCGCGGCGGTGAGCCCGGGCGGCGCGGCAGCGGCGGTCCCCGCCGGGGCCGCGGCCGGCCTGGCGGCCGCCGGGGCTGGGACGGCCGGCCGGGTGCTGCCGGTCACCTGGGCGCACGGCGCGGAGACGCTGGAGTATTTCGCCGGGCGGGCGGAGGAGCTGGCCCGCCTGGACCGGTGGGCTGGCGATCTTGAGGTCGCGCTGGCGGGGGTGACGGCGTGGGGCGGGGCGGGCAAGACCGCGCTGGTCACCCGCTGGGTCCAGCGGGGCGGCGCCGCCGTGCGGCCCGGGCTGCGGGGGGTGTTCGGGTGGAGTTTTTACGCCGACCCGTCCGCCGGGCACTGGGCAGCCGGGCTGCTGGACTGGGCAGAACACGAGCTCGGCGTCCGGCTGGCCGCCGGTCAGCCGGGCGCGGTCCGCCCGGCGGCGGCGGTGCTGGGCCTGCTGCGGGAGGTGCCGCTGCTGCTGATCCTGGATGGCCTGGAGGTGGTGCAGGAGGGCCCGGCCGGGGACGGGTTCGGGCGGCTGCTGGACGGGACGCTGCGCGAGGTGCTGGCCGGCGCCTGCCAGCAGCGCCACGGCGGGCTGGTGGTGCTGACCAGCCGGTTCCCGTTCGCCGACCTGGAGGCGTTCGACGGCGGCGCCGCCCGGATGCTGGAAGTCCCGCCGTTCACCCCGGCCGAGGGATCGGCGCTGCTGGCCGCCGCCGGCGGCGGCTGGCTCAGCCACGACGAGCGGCGGGAACTGGTGGCCGCGGTGGACGGGCACGCCCTGGCCGTCGGCGTGCTCGCCGCCCTGCTGGCTGACCGCCCGCCCGCCAGCGACCTGGCCGCGCTGCGCGCCGAGCTGGCCGAGGCGGCGGTGACCAGCACCAGGGTCCGCCGGGTGCTGGAGTTCTACGCCGCCCGGCTGGCCGAGCCAGACCGCTACCTGCTCGCCGCGATCTGCCTGTTCGCCCGGCCCGTCCCCGCACAGGCGGTGCTGGCGGTCGCCGCGCACGAGGCGTTCGGCGGCCGGCTCGCCGGGTGGACACCAGCCATGGCCGAGGCGGCGGTACGGGACCGGCTGGGCGGGCTGGCCACCTGCCACCCGGACGGCACCCTGTCTGCCCACCCCCTGGTCCGCGGCACCTTCCGGCCGCTGGTCATGGACGCCGCCCCCGCCGCCGCCGGCACCGCGCTGAGCGGGATACCCGACGGGCTGGTGACCAGCCGCGCCGACGCCCTGCGGGTCGTCGAGGCCATCGAACTGCTGCTGGACGCCGGGCAATGGCAAGCCGCCGACAGCATGTTCCAGGCCCGCAGCGGCACCAGCAGCGCCCTGGTGTGGAAGAGCCTGCCGGCGGCCCGGGTCGGGCAGCGCGCGGCCACCGCGTTCGCGGGCACGCCCGCCCGCCGCGACGCCTGCGCCGCCAGCCTCAGCCCCCGCCGTATGAGCTACTACGTGGCCAGCGTCGGCCTGTACGCGATGAACGCGGGTGACCTGGGCACCGCGCGAGAGCACCTGGCCACCTCCGCGCAGCATTACCGTGACGCCAGCGACATGCACAACCTGTCCATCAGCTTGCGGAACCTGGCCGCGTGCCTCGGGCAGGGCGGGCAGCTCAGCGCCGCCCGGGAAGCCGCCGCCGGGGCGCTGCGCGCCGCCGACAGCGACGGCGGCTGGCAGCAGATCCGCGACTCCCGCGCGTTCCTGGGGTGGCTGGCCGGGCTCAGCGGCGACACCGCCCAAGCCGAGTACCAGTTCACCGCCGCCGACCAGATCCAGGCCGGCAACGACCCGGACGGTGACCACCTGTACTCATTTTCTGGCTGCCTGTGGGCGGAATGGCTGGCCCGCACCGGCCGGCCTGGCCCGGCCCGGGCCCTGACCGACCGCAACCTGGACATCTGCCACCAGTACGGCTGGAACGCAAGTGCGGCCCGGTGCGACCGGGTGCTCGGCCGCCTCGCCCTGGCCGCCGGGGACACCACAGCGGCCGGACAGCACCTGACCGCCGCCGCCGGCTGCTTCCGCGACGGCGACTACCTCACCGAGCTCGCCGAAACCCTGGCCGGCCTCGCCGAGCACGCCCGGGCCGCCGGCGACCTGGACACCGCCGGGCGGCATGCGGCCGAGGCGATCACCATCGCCGCCCCCCGCGGCATGGTGCCCGCTCAGTCGGCCGCGCTCGCCGCCCGCGCCCGGATCTGCGCCAGCCACGCCACCACGGCCGCCAGCCCCGGCCACCTCACCCGGGGCCGGGACGCCGCCGACGCGGCGCTGCGGCTCGCCACCCGCCACCACCTCGCCTGGCACGAACTCGACGCGCTGCGCGCCCACGCCGCCCTCGACCACGCCGAGAACACCAGCAACGGCTGGGCCGGCCGCGCCGGTGCCCTGCACGCCCGGCTCGTCCCCCCCGGCCAGGACCCCGACCCCCTCACCACCGTCGAGAAACTAGCCGCGGCCGAAGAAACTAGCCGCGGCCGAGAAGACGCAGACCAAAGCGGCCGCCCCCCGGACGGCGACGCCAGCGAAGACGGAAATGAGCGCTGACCGCTGGCCCGGCTGAGCTCGCTGGGATCCGGACAGGGCACTGGACGGCCGCGTTACGGTCGGGAGGTGACGATCAGGGAGCCCGACGTTCTGGTGATCGGGGCCGGCGTGTCCGGGCTGACGACCGCGATCTGCCTGGCCGAGGCGGGCTTGACGGTGGCCATCCACGCCGAGCGGCCGCCGGCCCGGACAACGTCATCGGTGGCCGGCGCCATCTGGGGACCGCACCTGGTCGGGATGGACGACCGGGTCGCCCGCTGGGGCGCCGCCACCCTCGACCGCCTCCTTGACCTCGTCGCCGAGCCAGCCGCCGGAGTGCGAGTCGTCTGCGGCCGTCAGGCCTCCCGCACGGCCGCGATCCCGCCGCAGTGGGTCACCGGGCTGGCCGGGTTCCGGCTGTGCACCGACCAGGAGCTGCCATCGGGATTCGCGGCCGGGTGGCGGTACTGCGCCCCGGTCGTCGAGATGCCGGTCTATCTCGGCTACCTGCTGGCCAGGTTCCGCGCCGCAGGCGGCCAGCTGCACGATGGCCAGTCGTTCGGCTCGCTGGGCGAGGCGGCCGCGGTAGCGCACTCCGGCACCAGGGTGATCGTGAATTGCTCCGGGACCGGCGCCCGCAACCTCGTTCCTGATCGTGATGTGATGCCGGTGCGCGGCCAGGTCGTCGAGGCGATCAACCCCGGCATCACGGAGTTCTTCATCGGGCTAGCCGGCGAGTCGGCCGACCTGACCTACATTTTCCCGCTCGGGGACACCGTGCGGCTCGGCGGCACGGAAGACGCGGGCGACTGGAGCCTGGAACCCGACCCGGCCACGGCCGAGCGCATCGTGCGCGACGCCGCGGCGATCGAGCCGGATCTCCGCGGCGCCAGGATCCTGGCGCACCTGGCCGGCCTCCGGCCAGCCCGGCCGACCGTCCGGCTGGAAGCCGGGCACCTGGTCGACGGCCGCATGCTCGTGCACAACTACGGCCACGGCGGCGCGGGCGTATCGCTGTCCTGGGGCTGCGCCCTCGATGCCGCCGCGCTGGTACAAGCCGCCCTCGGCGTCTCCTAGAAGCCGGGGAACACCGCGCGCAGGCGCTCAAGGTCAGCAGGGTCGCCCTCGACCTCAGCCGGGGTGTGCGCCGGATCGAGCCGCCCGTAGGCAAGCCGCAGCAGCGCCTCGGCCGGCATGCTGACCTCGTGCACGCCCTCGGTGCCGGCCGCCGAGTCCGCGTCGTCGCGCAGGTCCGCCATGCTCACCGTGTCGGTGGCCACCAGCAGGTAATCACGGTCCGGGCTGGTCGTACGAATGCGCACCCGGAGCGGGTCCTCCTGCGGCCGGCCAAGGCGCGGCGCGAGGAACTGGGGCACGTTGTCGATCAGCAGCGCGACCGCTTCCGGGGACACGACCGCGTCGGGATCGGCGGCGACGGCGACATCCCAGGTGTGCAGCGCGTGCTCGCCGAGCCGCAGCCTGATCATGCCGATGGCGTCCAGGTCCATGCCATGGAACGGCAGCTTGATCCTGGCCAGCTCGTCGTCGGTGAGCTGCTCAAGCGTCCGGACGTGCTTCTCGTCAGCGGCGAGCCCGTCGGCGACCTGATCGTCGGGGCTCTTGGCGTTCCAGGTGTCCCAGACCGGCTGGAACGCGTCCTGGCCGACAGGCTCGCCCTCGCCCAGCGCGCCGGGGAGCAGCAGCAGGGCAATCTCCGCGCCGCTGCCGAGATGCGACATCACCTGCGCGATCGTCCAGTCACTGCAGTAGGACGGCCCGCGGGCCTGGTCAGAGCCGAGCTTGCCAGTGAGCGACGCGAGCCGCTCATGGGAGTCGCGAAGCGTCGCGATCCAGTGTCGAGGGTCAGACTGCATGGATTCTCCGTTCTGAATGTGCCTGACTGGCGCGGCGTGCCGCCAGGACCCAGGCTGCCAGGACCCAGGCTGCCATGCCCTGGGTCACGTGGCCGGCCCGGGTCGCGTCTCCTAGGGTGAGGGACATGAAGATCGGTTTCGGCGCCCCGGTGTCGGGCGCCTGGGCTACCCCGGCGAACCTCGCCAGCTTCGCCGTCCGTGCCGAGCAGGCGGGCTACGAGACACTCTGGTCGTTCCAGCGCCTGATCGTCCCCGCCGAGTCGGCGATGGACCCGGTCTACCAGAGCGTGCTCGACCCGTATGCCGCGCTGGCGTACGCGGCGGCCGTGACCAGCAGGATCAGGCTGGGCATCGCCATCATGAACCTGCCGTTCGTCTCCCCCGCCTACCTCGCCAAGCAGGCGGCATCGCTTGACGTGCTCTCCGCCGGGCGGCACGACCTGGGCCTCGGGATCGGCTGGATGCCGGAGGAGTTCACCGTGACCGGCGCGAGCATGGCCCGCCGGGGCGCCAGGACCGCGGAATACGTCGCGGTCCTGCGCATCCTCTGGGCGGACGAGATCAGCGAGTTCAGCGGCGAGTTCTACTCGGTGCCGCCTAGCCGGATGGCGCCCAAGCCCGTGCAGCCCGGCGGCCCGCCCGTGCTAATCGGCGGGCTGGCCAGGCCGGCGCTGGAGCGGGCGGGCCGGATCGCGGCCGGCTGGCTGACCTCCAGCCGGACCGACCTGTCCAGGATCGGCGACGGGATCCGCGTGGTGCGCGAGGCTGCCGAGGCGGCCGGCCGGGACCCGGCCGCGGTCAGGATCATCTGCCGCGGCGTAGTCAGGGCAGGCGCGCCGGCGGCGGCCGCCGACGGCAGCGGCAGGCTGCTGCTCTCCGGCAGCTTTGACCAGATCCGCGACGATACTGACTGGCTTTTTGAACGGGGTGTCACGGAGGTCTTCTATGACCTCAACTGGGACCCGGAGGTGGGCGCGCCGGACATCGATCCCGCCGCCGCGACGGCCCGGGCGAGCGAACTGCTCGAGGCGCTGGCCCCCCGCCGCGGCTAGCGGCGGCGCGGGGCAGTCAGGCCGACTCCGTTGCGGTGCGCGACCGCCGCAGCCTCGGTCCGGCTGGCGGCACCCAGCTTGCCCAGGATGTTCGACACGTGCACGCTCGCCGTCTTGGGCGCGATGAACAGCTCGGCGGCGATCTCCTTGTTGCTGCGGCCGGCCGCCAGCAGGCGCAGCACCTCGTGCTCGCGTGCGGTCAGCCCGGCGAGCGGGCTGGCGAGCGGCCCGGCGCCTGACTGCGGCCCGGCGCCTGACCGCGGCCCGGCACCGGCTCGGCTGGGCACGCTGGTCCGCAGCCGGGCCCGGCGGGCGAGGTCGCTGAGCGCGGCACGCAGCGGCGCGGCGCCGAGCCGGTCGGCGGTCTCGAACGCGAGCCGCCATTCGTCCTGCGCCTCGTCCCGGCGGCCTGCCTCGGCCAGCGCCTCGGCGAGCCGCCAGCGGGACCTGGCACCCTCGTAGACGAACCCGGGGCCGAACGCGTCGACCACGGCCTGCCAGGCATCCGGGTCGTTGTCGCCCTGGGCGCGGCTCCATTCAGCCTCGGCCCTGGCCAGCCAGGCACGCCCGTCGACGCCGAGCGCGAACCTGGGCCGGCGGCGGTACGCGGCCCCCTCCCTGGCGATCTCGATGAGGTCGCCCGCCGCCTCCACCGCGGCGTCGGCGCCTGCCACGTCGCCAGCCGCCCTGGCCCTGGCCGCACGGTCGGCCTGGGCGCTCAGGCCCACCGCGGCCGGCCGGATGACCGGCGGCGCGTAACTGCCCAGGTGGTCCACCTGCGCGCTGATGGTCGCGGCGACCTCGGTCATCGCCGTCTCGGTGTCGCCCTGCCAGAGCGCGTGCTCGGCCAGCAGGCCGCGGGCGATGTAAGCACCGAACTCGTCGGCGGGCCAGAACGGCCTGAGCCAGGTCAGCCGCTCTGCGACCTTCGGGCTGCCGCGAGCGACGTCGATGAACAGCGCCATCGCCGACAGCCGTGCCTCCGCGACGCTGGTGACCCTGACCACGAAGCCGTCGGCGACCTGCTGCGCGTGGTCCCAGTCGCCATCGGCATAGTGCGCCAGGTAGTGGGTGTATTTCAGGTCCAGGCCGTAGGGCGCCAGCCCGAGGCCGGCCTCCTCGGCCAGCCGCAGTCCCTCGTGGGCTGTCTCGCTCGCATCGGCGAGGTCGCCGCGCTCCAGCTGCATTCGGGATAGCTGGAACGCGGCCCGGAGCTGGACGCCGAGCACCCCGGCGCCCCGGGCCTGCTGGTGCGCCAGGGTGAACAGAT
>Ga0302324_100001134_pt1 | contig 65537 bp, 62 predicted proteins | sample Palsa_T0_1_FD_201949 | JGI IMG/M metagenome (GOLD analysis project Ga0302324, IMG submission 201949) | Peat permafrost microbial communities from Stordalen Mire near Abisko, Sweden - Palsa_T0_1 | ecosystem: Environmental > Terrestrial > Soil > Palsa > Peat permafrost | place: Sweden: Abisko...
TCGCCGACGGAGTTCAAGCTGCTCAGGTACTTCATGGGCAACGCCAACCGGGTGCTGTCCAAGATGCAGATCCTCGACCACGTCTGGGACTACGACTTCCGCGGCGACACCGGGATCGTGGAGTCCTACGTCTCCGTGCTGCGGCGCAAGGTCGACTCCGCCGAGCCGCATCTGCTGCATACGCTCCGCGGGGTCGGCTACGTGCTCAGGCTTCCCTCGTCCTAGCCGGACGATCATGGCCGTGACCTCAGGACCCGCTCGCCTCTGGAAGGCGGCCAGGGGGCTGCCCGGCCGCACCCCGCTGCGTGTCAAGCTGATCACCGCTGTCCTCACGCTGGTCGCCATCGCGCTCGCGGTCATCAGCCTGGCGGGTATCTCGTTCCTGCGGAGCTACCTGCTCGGCCAAGCCGACGAAAAGCTGCAGCAGCTGGCGGATCAACTGCAGTTTCAGAGCTTCCAGACCAGCGTGCCCCAGCCGTACCAGCTCGGCGAGGCGGTTATCTGGGTCCCCGACGGCGGCGGCGCACAGCAGATCGTGACCCCTATTAGCGTCTCGGAGATCGGGTCGCGCAGCCGCCAGCATGTCATCGCCGGGCCTGCCTATCCGGCCAGCCCCGGCCAGCTCCCGTCGTCGGCAAAGAACGCGATCACCGTCGCGGCTACCGGCGGCGGCGGGCGCTGGCGGGTCGTCGGGCTGCCGGCTAGCGCCCCGACTTCGGACGGATCGCGGACCGACGGCACAGTGGTCCTGGGCATCGACGTGTCGAGCGCCTACAACACGATCGGCAGGCTCACGGCAATCGACCTGGTCGTGAGCGCGATCGTGATCCTCGCGCTTGCCTTCGTCGGGATCGCCCTCGTCCGGGCAAGCCTGCGGCCGCTCACCGAGATCGAGCGAACCGCAGAGGGGATCGCGGCAGGCGACCTGACTCGCCGCGTTCCCGACCGCGATCCGCGGACCGAGGTCGGGCGGCTCGGGCGCTCGCTCAACGCCATGCTCAGCCAGATCGAGGTCGCGTTCCGTGCCCGCTCCGAGTCCGAGGAGGCTGCCCGCGGCTCGGAACAGCGGATGCGGCAGTTCGTCGCCGACGCCAGTCACGAGCTCCGGACGCCGCTGACCACGATCAGGGGCTTCGCCGAGTATTACCGGCAGCGCGGCGGGCTCGACGACGCCAGGCTCAACGGCGGCGGCCGGAGCGGGCGCGGGAGCCGCGCTGGGAGCGCGGGGGACCTGGCCGGTCCCTCGCACGACCTCCCGGACGCCGGCACCGCGCCCGCCGGGCCGGGCCAGGCGGACCTGCCGGGGCAGGCGGACCTGCCGGGGCAGGCGGGCGGGCCGGCGGCGGAGGCTGACGTGGCGGGCGCTGGCGCAGGGGAGTCATCCCGCGGGGGCCAGCTGACCCGGATCGACCTGGACCGGATCATGCGCCGGGTCGAGCAGGAGTCGACCAGGATGGGCGTGCTGGTCGAGGACATGCTGCTGCTGGCCAGGCTCGACCAGCAGCGACCGCTGGAGAGCCGGCCCGTTGACCTGCTGACCCTCGCCGCCGACGCCGTGCATGACGCCAGGGTCATGGCGCCGCGGCGGAGCATCAACCTGACGGTCGGGGCCGGCGCCGCCATGATCGTCATCGGTGACGAGACCCGGCTCCGGCAGGTGATCGGCAACCTGATGAGCAACGCGCTCGTGCATACCCCGGACGGGACGCCCGTCGAGGTCCGGATCCGGTCAGGATTCCTGGACGAGGCAGGCCCAGGTACCGGCCCGGCCGCGGGAACAGGCCCGGCACCCGCCGCAGCGCCTGCGGTCCTGCTCGAGGTCGCCGACAAGGGCCCAGGTCTCACCCCGGATCAGGCAGAACACGCCTTCGAGCGGTTCTACCGGGCCGACCAGGCCAGGACCAGGCAGGCAGGCGGGACCGGCCTTGGCCTCGCGATCGTGGCCGCCCTGGTCACAGCCCACGGCGGCACGGTGCGGGTCGATACCTCGCCGGACGGTGGCTCCACGTTCCGCATCGCGCTCCCGCTGGCGCCCGAGGCGCGCGGCCATACCGCCAGCTGACGCGGCGCCCCCGAAAGCGCCAGGGCGGGCGAGACGGGCGGCCGGACCTGGCCGCTTACCCGCCCGGGGCGAGCGCTGCCCTGGCCGCGGTCAGCGCCGCGTCCCGGTAGCCGGCGCCGAACAGGCAGACATGCACGAGCAGCGGATGCAGCTGATGCAGCGGCACCCGGGCCCGCCAGCCGGCCGCCAGCGGCGCGACTTCCTGGTACCCGGCCACGATCCGGTCCAGGAACGGCGCGCCGAACAGCGCCAGCATGGCCAGGTCGGACTCCCGGTGGCCGCCGTGCGCGGCGGGGTCGACCAGCCATCCCCGGCCGCCTGACCAGATCAGGTTCCCGGACCAGCAGTCGCCGTGAATGCGGCTGGGCGGCTCATCCGGGCCGGCCAGCTCAGCCGCCGCGCCGGCGACTGTCTCCAGCAGCCGGACATCGGCCGCATCGAAGGCGCCCGCGTCGAAGGCGCGCCGGACATAGGGCAGCAGCCGCTCGCGGGCATACCACCCGGGCCATGAGTCCGCTGCCGCGTTCCCGAGCGGCAGGCTCGCGATGAATCCCGGCCACGGCGCGCCGAAGCTGGCCGATCCGGCCAGGTGCAGGTGAGCCAGATCCCCGCCGAATCGCGCCGCCGCGACCGCGTCCGCAGCCTCGCCACGCACCCAGGACACCGCGAGCGCGCTCGCGTCCCAGCCCAGCACCTCGGGAACCGGCACCGCCGCCGCGTCGGCCAGCCAGCGCAGCCCGCGGGCCTCGGCCTCGAAGACGCCGCCCAGGTCACGGCCAGCTACCTTGGCGAACGCCAGCCGCCCGTCGGCCAGCCTGACCTGGTAATGGCCCCACTGGTGCTGCCCGCCGACACGGCGGATCTCGCGCACCGGCGCGCCGGCCAGCCGGCCGAGCCGTGCTGCGACGTCCGGATCCGCTGGCGCGGGCCGGATCACCGCCCGGCCACGCGGTCGCCGTCGCCAGCCGCCGGGCTGTCCCCGACGAGGGCGGCCAGCTGGGCGGCCAGCGCGCTGGCCGCGGCCTGCACCAGGTCAAACGCGAGCGCGTACTCTTCCGCGCCGCCGTGATAGGGGTCAGGGACGTCGCCGTCGTAAGGATCGCCGCCAGCCGCGCCCGCGGCACCGGCGGCACCGGCAGTCGCCGGATCGAACGACCTGAGCAGCCGGATCCGGTCGCTGGCCGTCTCGCGGTCCGGTGCCATCCGGCGCAGGTCGGCCAGATTCTGCCGGTCCATCGCGACCACGAGGTCGTAGCGGCCGAACCAGGAGCGGTCGAACTGCCGGGCCCGGTGCCCCGACCCGTCGTACCCGCGGGCGGCCAGTTCCGCGCGCGCCCGCGGATCCATCGGCCCACCCAGGTGCCAGTCGCCGGTCCCCGAGCTGTCCACCTCCACCCGGCCGGACAGGCCCGCCCGCGCCAGCGCCGCGCGGAGCACCACCTCGGCGGTCGGTGAGCGGCAGATGTTCCCCAGGCAGACCAGCGAAACACGGTAGGGGCCGAACGGATGGCGAGGCGCCGGTGGCGGCTCCCAGGCGATTGCATGAGCGGGCATCTCACCAGGATGCCCGACCAGCCGGATGCCCTGCCATCAGGCCGGCCGGCCGCGGGCAAGTGCGCACCGGCCGCGGCCGGCTGTCACGATGGACCGCATGCCCCCGACCGGTAGCTACAGGAAGCTGTCCCTCTGGCTCGACACGGTCCCCGGAACCCTCGTTCCCGCCGAACCGCTGTCCGGTGACCTCGACGTCGACGTCGCCATCGCCGGGGCGGGATATACCGGGCTGTGGACGGCCTACTACCTGGCCCGCGCGGAGCCCGGCCTGCGGATCGCGGTCTGCGAGCGTGAGATCGCCGGGTTCGGCGCCTCGGGGCGCAACGGCGGCTGGTGCTCGGCGCTGTTCCCCGCGTCGCTCGGCAAGCTGGCCCGGATGGCCGGGCGGGACGCGGCGATTGCGATGGGGCGGGCCATGCAGCAGACCGTGGACGAGGTCGCCGCCGCGGTAGCCGCCGAGGGCATCGACTGCCACTGGGCGAAGGGCGGCACGGTGCAGCTGGCCCGGTCCGGCCCGCAGCTCGAGCGGGCCAGGGCGGAGGTGGCGGAGGCCAGGGAGTTCGGGTTCGGCGACGGCGACCTGCGGCTGCTGACCGCGGCGCAGGCCCGCGACCTGGCCGCCGCCGCCGGCGTGCTCGGCGGGACGTACACGCCGCACTGCGCCGCCATCCACCCGGGCAGGCTGGTGCGCGGCCTGGCCGAGTCGGCGCGCCGCCGCGGCGTCGCGGTATTCGAGCGCACGCCGGTGACGCGGATCGAGCCCGGCCGCCTGGTCACCCCGATGGGCACGGTCCGTGCCAGGTACGTGATCCGCGCCACGGAGGGCTACACGCCGCAGCTGCCGGGCCAGCGGCGCGCGATCGCGCCGGTGTACTCGCTGATGATCGCGACGTCGCCGCTGCCGGACTCGGCCTGGGACGAGATCGGCCTCGCGGGCAGGCCCACGTTCGGTGATCTCCGTCACCTGATCATCTACGGGCAGCGGACCGCCGACGGGCGCCTCGCGTTCGGCGGCCGGGGCGCTCCCTACCATTTCGGCTCGTCGATCCGGCCGTCGTTCGATCGGGCGCCCGCCGTGTTCAGGGCGCTGCGCCATACGCTCGCCGAACTCTTCCCCGGGCTGCGCGACGTGCCGGTGACGCATGCCTGGGGCGGCCCGATCGGCGTGCCGCGGGACTGGTGCGCGTCGGTCGGCCTGGATCGCATCTCCGGTCTCGGCTGGGCCGGCGGCTACGTCGGCGACGGCGTCTCCACCACGAACCTGGCCGGGCGGACCCTGACCGACCTGGTCCTCGGCAGGGACACCAGCATCACCCGGCTGCCCTGGGTGGGGCACCGCTCGCCGCGCTGGGAGCCCGAGCCGCTGCGGTGGCTCGGGGCCAATGCGGGCCTGCAGGCGATGAGCCTGGCCGACCACCAGGAGGCGCGGACGGGCCGGCCGTCACGACTCGCGGAGTTCGCCGGCCGGTATCTCGGCGACTAGCGAGCGCCTCATCCGGGTCGGCGCGAAAGGCCGCGGCCTCGCCGGCGATGTATCTGCCGCGGTAGCGGTGATCCGGCCCTACGGTAAGGAAGATCCTGCCGTGTACCCGTTCCGGACAGATCCCATGGGCATGGATGACGCCGTCCCGACTTTCAGCGGCGATCCCAGCTTCTCGGAGCGGGCGGGTGACCTGCTGGCCGGCTTCGGCAGCGATGGCTGACTTCCTTCCTGTTGCCATTGCTGACACCTCCGCCCTGATCGCGTTCTTCAACAAGGCTGACAAGCATCACAGCGCGATCCGGAAAGGCATCGCCCAGGCCGGCCACCTGGTCGTCTCGCCGTGCATTCTCACCGAACTCGATTACCTCATCGCCACCCGGGAAGGACCTCCCGCCGCATCTGCCGCCCTCCGGTATATCGCCAGCCGGGCAGCGGCCGGCCGATGGGAAGTGCCTGCGATCGGGCCCCTCCTGCTCGGCGCGCACGCCGTCCTTGACGACTATCCGGCCATCGGACTGGCCGACGCAATGAACGTGGCGCTCGCGCGGGAATTCCGCACCGATGTCATAGCCACCTTCGACCACCGGCACTTCCGCATGGTCCGTCCCCTTACCCCGCACAGCGCCTTCCGTCTCCTGCCAGAAGACGTGTCGTAGGTGCCAGGACCGGCCCGCCGCAACATATGGGATTTCGATGGTATCGTTTTCCCATGGAGGCTGTCATTGATCAAGCGGGCCGGATCGTCTTGCCCAAGCCCATTCGCGACGCGCTGGGACTGCTGCCCGGCACCAGGGTTGACATCTCGCCATACGGCGCCGGCGTGCAAGTAGTGCCCGCCGGCCGGACGGCACGGCTGGTCGAGGAGGACGGCGCGCTCGTCTCGGTCGGCGAAACACCGGTCGATGACGATGTCGTCTTCGCCATCACCGATGCCCATCGCAAGTGACGGTCGCGGTCGACACCAGCGTCGCCGTCCCGCTGATTGTCCGTTCACATCATGATCACGCGGCCGTGGTGCGCTGGTGGAACGGGCAGGAGGTCGCGCTGAGCGGTCACGCTCTCGCGGAGACCTATTCCGTTCTCACCAGGCTGCCCGGCGACGCGCGACTGGCGCCAGCCGACGCGGCGCGGCTGCTGAACGCCCGCTTCTCCCCGCCGCTGCTCTTGAGCGAACCGCGGGCCCGGAAGCTGCCGGACACGCTGAGCCGCCTCGGCATCGCAGGCGGTGCCGTCTATGACGCGCTCGTGGCACTAGCCGCCAAAGAGCACGAGGTAGCCCTCGCGACCAGGGACGCGCGGGCACGGGGCACCTATGACGCAGTCGGCGTTAAGGTCATCGTCGTCACATGATCACGCCGGCACCCGGGTGGATGCCGACCTTGCCCGGCTGCTGATCGCGCTGGCAGTGTTGCTGCTGGCCGCGCACGGCGTCGGCGCTGTTTCGCCAAGTTCAAGCAGCCGCCCGCTATCGGCGAGATTGTGGCAGCATCCTGCTGGGCCCGTCGGCCCTGGGAGCAGCCCTCCCGTCCGTCCAGCACTGGATCAGACGCGCAGCGCGATGCCATCCGTCCCGTCGCGATCACCGCGACCTGACAGTCCATGGCCCCGGCCAGACCGCAATGCCGCCGGGGCCATGGACTGGCTGTTCATGCTGATCAGTAAGTACGGGTTCACCGACGTGCTGGAGCCGCGGCTGGTGGTCCTTGATCCCTCCCGGATGGCCGCTCAGATCGTGACCGGCGTGGGGTTCCTGAGCGCGGGCCTGATCTTCGTGCGGCGCGACTCCGTCCGCGGCCTCACCACAGCAGCCGCGATCTGGGTCACCGCCGCCGTCGGCTCGGCCGCTGGCGCCGGGCTGCCGATCCTGGTAGTCCTGACGACCGCCATCTACTTCCTGGTGGCCATTGCCTTCCCGGTTGCAGTGCGCCGGCTGCCGACGTCGGCGACCGCGATCTCGGCGCTTCGAGTCCGCTACCCGGACGGCCACGGGATACTGCGCAACGTGCTGCGGGAGGCCACCACACGCGGCTTCGCCATCGACAACGTCGAGGCCGAGGTGCTCGATCCCCGCCGGTCACCCTCCCGGCAGGACGGGCCCGCCGAGGCTGGCATCGTGGAGGTCACCCTCCATGTGCACGGCAAGCACTCGGTCACCGACCTGGCGGCTGGCCTGTCTGAGCTGGACGGAGTTCATGCAGTCCTGGCCAGCGACGTTAACGCGATCGACGAGTGAAGCCATAGCGGCCGCTCTACCGGTTTGCCGTGCAGCCCGGCACGTTATAGCCTGACCCGGCACCACGCGCCGCTAGCTCAATTGGCAGAGCAGCAGACTCTTAATCTGCGGGTTCGGGGTTCAAGTCCCTGGCGGCGCACTCGTCTGCTAAGCCTCTGACCTGGTCCTTCTTACTTATCCGCGATCTTGAGGCGCCACGTTCTGGTCTGGTCGGCTAGGCGTCGCGGAACCGGAACACCAGGCCGCCGGCCAGCATCGCGGCTGCGGCCCAGATCGCCAGCACGCCCAGCCCGGCCCACGGCGTGATCACCAGGCTCCGCAGGCCGGTGGTGTCCTGAATGGTCAGCCCCGCGACCGTGGGCGTCCACCGCTCAAGCCGGTGCTGCCAGTGCTCGTTCCCGATGAACGCCAGAATGATCGGGAACAGGTACAGCAGCGCGAGGACGACGCCGATGGATACGGCCGAGTCCCGCACGATCACCGCGACGCCGAGGCTCATCAGCGCGATCAGTCCCAGGTACAGGACCGACCCGCTGGCGGCCCGCAGCGTTGGCCCGTAGCTCAGCCAGACCGGGTGGAAGCCGCGTGCGACGGTAAAGCCGTGGCCGGGCAGGATAAGGTGCCCGGCCAGCACCGAGCCGAACACCGCCACCGCGCCGGCCGCCAGCACCAGTGCGGCCAGCAGGATCGCCTTGGCTGCCAGCACCTCCTGCCGCCTGGGCATCGCCGCGAGCGTGACGCGCATCATGCCCGAGCTGTACTCGTTGCTGACCGTCGCCGCGGCCAGGATCGCGACCACTGCCTGACCAAACTGAATCCCGGTCAGGCTGAGCTTGGTCGTGTCGACCGGGCAGGTCAGGTTCCGCGGGCAGTGAGTGGCCCCGGCGGCCGCGGCGCTGACCGCTATGGTCAGCGCCGCGGCGCCGAGGAGCAGCCAGGCGGGTCCGGAGACCGTCCGCAGCTTGGTCCACTCGGCGTGCAGCGCGTGGCGAAGGCTCGCCCCGCGCGCTGCCGCCCTGGCCATCGCCGGTGCTGGCTGCGTTTGCACGGCGGTGCTCATGCGTCCCGCCGCCGCAGCATGACCAGCGCGAGGGCAAGGGCCGCCGCCGCCCACAGGCACAGCACGGCAAACCCGGCATAGGGCGACAGCGGATAGTAGCCCCGCACGGGTGAGATAACAGTGGTGACCTGCGAGTACCGCGGGATGCTCTGCTCGATCGCCAACCCTGCGGCAGGGGTCAGCCGCAGCAGCCAGTCGCCGACCCCGGCGGGCACGACATTGAGCACGGCCAGCAGGAACGGCATGACGACCGTGACGACCGCGATCGTGATCGCGGCGGCGCTGCGCCGCAGGATGGCACCCAGGGCGACGGCGAAGACCGCGGCCACGGCCAGCATGGCCGCCGTGCCGACGATGACCCGCACCTCGGTCGCCGCGGGCGCGGCCAGGAGTATCTGGCCCTGGTTCTCCTCCTTCGGCACACCAACGCCGACCGAAACTACCGCGGCCACCAGCCCGGTGACGAACGCCACCGCGCCGATCACCACGGCCTTGGCGGCGAGCACCGCGCCGCGGCGCGGGGTGGCCGCCAGCGTGGTACGGATGAGGCCGCGCCGGTACTCGGTGCTGAAGAACATCGCCGCCACGACCACGATCACGATCAGCCCCAGAAATGCGCCGACCAGACTCTGCCCGATCGTCACCGTCGGGAGCGGGCTGTCTGGCCCCGGCGTGACTGGCGCGATGTCGCCAGAGCCCGTCAGCGTGTAGCTGCCGCCGTTGCGGGTGAACGGCACCGAGCCGCCGCCGCCTGGCCCCGGCCCTGCCCCGGCCGGGCCCCCGCCGCCGACTGTGGTGCCGGTCCAGGTGCCGCCGGGTGCCCGGCCGGCCAGGCTGACGTGATCGAAGACGCCGGTGGCCTGGGCGGGGCCGCCGTTGCTGCCGCCGCCGCCGAACGAGTTCTGGGTCACCGTGTAGCCCGGCGAGGTAGCGAACATGCCGACCTGGACGGTCGACGGCAGCCCGGTGAGCTGGACGGTGCCCACCCGGGTCCAGTGCGCGCCGTCGGCGGAGTCGTAGCCGGTGATCGTGTTGCCGGAGCGAGTCAGCCGCAGCCAGCGCGGGTGCGCCGCGGAGACGGCACCAGGCATCCCCGCGGTATCCCCGGTGAAGTTGTACTGCATCCGGACCCCGTGGCGGCCCGTCACCATCATCGCCGCGTAAGCCGAGCCCTGGTGGGTGCTCTGCTTGATGATAATTCCCGCCTTGGCCCACTCCGCCAGGCCGGGCACCATGCCGCTGCCAACCCGGGCAGGCCCCCCGTTAAGGTCGGCGTGCTCCCCCGTGAGCGAGGTGACGCGCGCGGTGATGGTGCCGTTCCCGGTCAGCGGCTGGCGCGCGAACGAGAAGCTGTCGGTGACGATCTCGCCGCCCGGCCCGTGCGGGATGTAGGGCAGGCATGCCTTGCCCGATTTCGGCGGACCGCCGTTGATCTGGCAGCCGATGCTCGCGTTAGCGGCCGCGAACACGCCGAGGAAGACGGTCAGCAGTGCGGCCAGGATCATGCCGATCACCCAGCCGCGCACGCTGCGGAACTTGATCCACTCCGCCCGCAGCAGGGAGCCGAAGCCGCCGCCGCGGGGTCCGTCGCCGGACCTGGCTTCGGGCCGCGGCATAGAGAGAGCCTGGGCCGTCATCGCGGCACCTCCTGCGCCGCATCGGCGTCGAACACGGCCGGGCGGAACTCGGCAGCCTGCTTGGTGAGCTCCAGGTAGGCCTGCTCCAGGGTCGCCCGGTGCGCGGAGACCTCGGAGAACGGCACTGCCACCACGCTGAGCAGCGCGACCACCCGCTCGGCCGCCAGCCCGGAGATCGTGAGCACGTCCTGGCCGCTGGCAACGACGGTGGCCCCCGCGTTTTCCAGCACCGCCTTCGCCTGCGGCCGGGCGGACGTGCGCAGCGTCACCCGATTCCCGGACGCGGCCGCCAGCAGGCTCGCCACCGTGGTGTCGGCGATGACCTTGCCGCGGCCTACGACCACCAGGTGATCGGCGGTGTCCTGCAGTTCGCTCATGAGGTGGCTCGACACCAGCACCGCCCGGCCGCTGGCGGCCAGCGAGCGCAGGAACCCGCGCATCCACACGATGCCCTCCGGGTCCATCCCGTTGAACGGCTCGTCCAGCATGATCGCGGCCGGGTTGCCCAGCATCGCGGCGGCGATGCCTAGCCGCTGCCGCATGCCGAGCGAGTAGCCGCCTGCCCGCCTCCTGGCCACGCCCTGCAGGCCGGCCTGCTCGATGACTTCGTCCACCCGCTTGGCGTCCAGGCCTTGGGAGTGCGCGAGCCAGAGCAGGTGGTTGCGGGCGGACCGGCTCGGCTGCAGTGCCCCCGCGTCGAGCAGCGATCCGATCACCCGCATCGGCTGCCGCAGGCTCGCGTATGACGTGCCGCCGACGGTCGCCTTGCCCTGGTCGGCCGCATCCAGGCCGAGGATGACCCGCATCGTGGTCGACTTGCCGGCCCCGTTCGGGCCGACGAATCCGGTCACCTGGCCAGGCTGGACGGTGAACGACATGCCGTCCAGCGCCAGGGTCGGACCGAACCGCTTCCGCAGTCCGGACACTTCGATCGTGGCTTGCATTTGCGTTTCCTTCTGTGGTCGGGGTCGAACTTGCCGTCACCTGGTTCTACCGGGACGGCCATAACATGGGCCGCACGCAAGTTGTTATCCCGTTGTTAGGCCCGCCGCGGCATGCTGAAGTGGATGGCCGGGCGCAAGCCGCCTGATCAGGGCATTGCCGACGGGAGGGAGAGGCGTATGCGGGCTCAGCGCCTGCCCGGGCTGCCGAGAAGGCTGCGGTTTCCCGGCCGTACCGTGCGAGTACGGCTGACTGCCCTGTACGGGATCTTGTTTGTCGTATCTGGCGCGGTGCTGCTGGCGCTCGCCAGCGGCGTCGTCGTGGCGCGCTCGTCGTCGAGCCAGGCCTCCCCGGCATCAGGTCAGGCCCTGGCTGGTTCCGCACTGGCCCAGGCCCAGGCTCGCATCAAGGTGCTGCAGGCCCAGCTCCAGAACGTGCAGGCGCAGGCGGTCAGCCCGCCGGGCCAAAGCAGGCTCTCGCATCAGCTGCTGGTCGCCTCGCTGATCGCCCTGGCCATCATGACCGTGATATCGGTCGCGCTCGGCTGGCTGGTGGCCGGGCGGGCGCTGCGGCCGGTCCGGGAGATGACCGCGGCGGCGCAGCGCATCTCGGAGGACAGCCTGCATGAGCGGCTCGCCCTGCACGGCCCGCAGGACGAGCTTAAGGAACTCGGTGACACCATCGACGGCCTGCTGGAGCGGCTGGAGGTCGCCTTCAATGCCCAGCGCCGGTTCGTCGCCAACGCCTCGCACGAGCTGCGGACCCCGCTGACCACGATGCGCGCGGCCATCGACGTGGCGCTGGCCAAGCCCGAGCCCGCGCCGCCGCAGACGGTCGCGCTGGCGGGGCGGCTGCGCACCGAGCTTGACCGGATCGAGAGGCTGCTGGAGGCATTCCTCGTGCTGGCCCGGGCCCAGCACCGGTCGATGCCTGGCCAGGCCGTCCTGCCGCTGGACTACATCGTGGGCTCCGCGCTGGCCGATCAGGCAGCCGCCATCAGGGCCATGGATCTCACCGTGCAGGACACCAGCAGCCAGGGCGGCGCCTGGGTGGCCGGGAGCCCGGCTCTGCTGAGCCGCATGGTGGAGAACGTGATCGACAACGCGGTCTGCCACAACACCCCGGGCGGCTGGATCGCCATCACGACCAGGGCTCGCGGCGGAGACGCCCGGCTGGTCGTCGAGAACGGAGGTCAGGTGCTCGACCAGCAGCAGGTAGCCGAGCTCTCCCAGCCGTTCCGGCGGCTGGAGGCGGACCGGATCGGCACGGACAAAGGCTCGGGCCTCGGCCTGTCAATCGTCGCGGCGATCGCGGAGGCCCATGGCGGCACGCTGGACCTGCGGGCCAGGCCCGGCGGCGGGCTCCGCGTCTGCATCGGTCTGCCCGCGGCCGCGGCTACCACATCGGCAGCCGTCCCGGCGGGAGTGCCGGCATGAGAGTGCTGGTCGTCGAGGACTCGCGGTCGCTGGCCGACGTCCTGGTGGAGGGCCTGCGGGACCAGGGCATGGCCGTGGACGCCGCTCACGACGGGCTGGCGGCAGCCGCAAAGCTCGACCTCAACTGCTACGACGTCATCGTGCTCGACCGCGACCTGCCCGGCATCCACGGCGACGCCCTGTGCCAGATGATCACCGACCGCGACGACCGGGCGATGGTCCTCATGCTGACCGCGGCCGGGGCGCCCGGCGACCGGGTGACCGGTCTGGCCCTGGGCGCCGACGATTACCTGGGCAAGCCGTTCCACTTCCCCGAGCTCGTCCTTCGGGTCCGGGCGCTGGCCCGCCGGCAGCCATGCGCCCGAGCCCGCACGCTGCGCGCCGCCGGGATCGAGCTCGATCCGATGCGGCGGACCGTGACGCGGGACGGACGGCCGCTCGACCTGTCGGTCAAGGAGTTCGGCGTGCTGGAGGCGCTGCTTGTCGCCTCGCCCGCGTTCCTGCGTGCCGAGGATCTGCTCGAGCAGGTCTGGGACGAGCAGGCCGATCCGTTTACCAACACCGTGACGGTGACGATCGGCCGGCTGCGCCGCAAGCTCGGCGACCCGCCCGTGATCGCGACCAGGCCCGGCGTCGGCTACCGCATGCGCGATCAGCCGGCCTGACGTCCTCGCCGCCCCTGGCGGTCGGCCAGCCGTCCTCCCGGCGCGTCACTGAATGGCGTGGCTGGGACTCCGCTGTCGTTGTTACCGCACCGGAGTCCCAACGACGCCAGTGACGCCGCCGCGAGTTCCGCCAGCGCGACTGTCATGAACGTCGAGCGCCACGGATGGGCTTCCGGGGAAGCAAGTTGCTCGGCTCTAGCGCCTTATTCGGCTGTATCGTCGTCGACGGCGACTGGCGCGATGATGTCGACGGTCGGGAAGTACGCCCGGTACCGGCGGAAATCGCGGGTCAGCAACCGGTAGCCCGCTACCGCAGCATGCGCGCCGATGTAGAAGTCGGGCATCGGGGATCGCTTATCGCCGCCGCCACGCCGGTACCGCAAGAACGCCTTCCCGGCACCGAATCCCGCGACGTAAGGCAGCGGCTCGCGTTTGTAGTCGCTGGCCGGGAGCAGCTCATCCAGCTCTTCGACAGTCTCGTAGCCGACCGAGACCTCGGCGTAGATCAGGGGGTTGATCACCACCCTTCCGGCGTCCATGGCCGCCGCGATCTGCTCGGCCGACCAGTCAGCCCACTGCTCGTCGCCAGTGATGACATCGAGAAGCACGCAGGAATCGATAAGCGTCGAGGGCCGGATCGCCGCGGGGTCACTCGCCACGCAGCAGCGCCATGATCTCGTCGGTACTCAGGCCGGCCACCTCCCGGCCGGTAGCCGTGTTACGCAGCCGCCGGACCAAGCGCTGGCCCCTGCTCTCCGCCCCTTCGGCGCGCACAATCTGCAGGGCACCACCCACCTCGACGACCTCGACATCATCGCCCGCATGCAGGCCGTACTTAGCCCGCAGCTGCGCCGGGATGGTCACCTGACCCTTGCTGTTCAGCACCATGACGCCCTGCCCAACGTCCGAGCAACTCGTGTTACTCCTACTATGTAATACTACTACTTCAGAGCACTGCCCGCAGCGCGGGCGGCCGGCCGTCCTCCCGGCGCGTCACTGAATGGCGTGGCTGGCGCTGGCACGAAGTGACGTCCCAGGTCGGCTCGGGCTCGGCCGCCTGCCGCGGCGGCTACTCCCTGCCGCGGCGGCTACTCCCTGCCGCGGCGGCTACTATGGGATGTACAGGGAAGTGATGGACGTGCAGCGCTATCTGCTCGTGCTTGACATGGATCTGCTCGCTCTCGACGAGCAGCTTGACCTGGAGCCGATTAACTATCTCGTCGCACAGCAGGAGCGGCATCCGTGCGAGGTGGTGGTGCTGTCTCTGGTCAGCACGAGCCAGGCGCGCCTGCCGGCTATGGAGATGCTGCTCGGTGCTCAGATCGGAAAGTTTCCGATAGCGCCGCGGCCGGACCACGACACCAGTGCGGCCGCGGAGCACCGCATGAACCTGGCCGTGCAGCACCTGACGACGATCGGGTGCCAGGCCAGCGGCCTCATAAGCGATGAGAATCTAGTGCGGGCAGTGACCTCTGAGACCCGCGCTCATGAGTATGACGAGGTGATCCTCGCGACCGGCGGGCAAGGCGGCAGCGGGCTGGTCCAGGCGGCGCATCTCGACCCGATTCACCAGCTACGGCGGCGGCTGCGCAAGCGGCTGATCGTATTTCCGCTCGGTCCGGCCGCAGCGCACCCCGCTTCCTAGATCTGCCCAGACAGCGCTGAGCCGCATCCCGCTGAGCCGCATCCCGCTGAGCCGCATCCCGATGAGCCGCATCCCGATGAGCCGCGTCCCGATGAGCTGCGTCCCGATGAGCTGCGCCACGCCAGCTACGGCAACTGTTTGCCGCTGACCAGTGCATTCGTTAGGCTGGCAAGGCAGTCCATGGATCATCCGGATTACCCGGGACGGTCCCGTGGCCGCGTTGTCGAGCTGCTCCAGACCCCGGTGGCGAGCCCAGGTGCCTACCGGAGGTGTCCGATGTCCCGAATGCTCGTGCTTCCGGCGGACGCCCGCGCGCCGTCCCTGGCCTGGATGTCCCGCGGCGCCTGCCAGAGCGAGGACCCCGAGCTGTTCTTCCCCATCACGGCGGCGGGCCCGGCGCTGCGCCAGATCAGCGCGGCGAAGGCCGTCTGCGGGCGCTGCGCCGTGCACGCGAGCTGCCTGGCCTACGCGCTGGCGACCATGCCGGAGGGCGTCTGGGGCGGTACTACCGGGGAAGAGCGCCGCGGGATGTCTCGTTCGTAACGCTGCCTTCGCGGTGCTCCGGCCTCCAGAGCCCATTGACGGAACTATATAGCCGTAACTATGTTTAGGGCGTGGCCGACCATAGCGGCCTCCTCGGCGAGGCGCTGTTCGCACTGGCGACCCTGGCGATCCGCAACCGGGGCCAGGAGCTGAGCCTGACCGCGGTGTCGACGCTGGCCACCGCGGAGCGAACGGGCCCGCGGCGGCTGACCGACCTGGCCGTGAACGAGGGAGTGGCCCAGCCGTCGATGACGGCCGTGGTGACCCAGCTGGCAGACCTCGGCCTCGCCGAGCGCCGCCGTGACGCCGCGGACCGCCGGGTGGTGCTTGTCGCCATTACCCCGGCCGGACGGCGCCACCTGCGCGCGATGCGACGGGCCGGGGCCTCGGTGTTCACGACCCTGATCGACAAGCTGCCCGAGCAGGAGGCGGCCATGCTCGCGGCCGCACTGCCCGCGCTCCGCCGCCTGCTGGAACTCGCGGCCGAGAGCCAGCACGGCCCGCGCCGCCCGCCGGACCCGGCGGCGGCGGATGGCTAGCGACGGCACGCCGCGGCCGGATCCTGACCGCGGCATCCGCCGGGCTGGAGGTGATCGCATGACCGAGGCCGCCGCGGCGAGGCGCTCGCCGGAGTTCCCTGGCCGGGCCGCTAGCGCCACCGCGCCAGTGATCGTGGTCGGACTGGATGGCTCGCCGGCCAGCTGGGACGCGTTCTCCTGGGCGGCGGGCGAAGCCGTGCGCGCGGGCGGCGCGCTGATTGCCGTGCACGCCACCCCCGCGGTGGAACCCGCCGCGGCGTTCTGCGTGCCGCTTGACTACGCCGCCGCCGAGCGTGCCCGGCAGGAATTCGCCAGCCAGCTGGCAGCGGAAGCCGCGCAGCGAGCCCGCGACCTCGGCGTGCCGCTGCGTTTCGTCAGGGAAACCGGCGGCGTCACCCGTGCCCTGGCCAGCGTCGCGCGCTCGGCGGGCGCCGATGTCGTGGTGGTCGGCAGATCCGCGAAGATGCTGCACCGGCTGACCGGCTCGCCCGGGCGGCGGCTCGCCTGCCGCCCGGACGCGCCGGTGGTCGTCGTCGTGCCCTGACCGGATCCGCGCGCGGTTAAGTCGTTCTGGTTCTCCGCGAGCCGCGCGGAGAAGGCGGCCGCCTGCGCGCGCCGCTGCATGCCGAGCTTGCCGAGCAAGGATGACACGTAGTTCTTCGCGGTCTTCTCGGCGAGGAACATGCGCTCGGCGATCTGCCGGTTGGTCAGCCCCTCGCCGATCAGCTCAAGGACCCGTTTCTCCTGGTCGGTCAGCGCCGACAGCGGGTCGACGACTGCCATCCGCTCGCGCAGCCGCTCCATCACTCGCTGCGCCGCGTGCGCGTCAAGCGTCGACTGCCCGGCGGCCACCGTCCGCACCGCGCTCACCAGGTCTGAGCCGCAGGTCTGCTTCATGACGTAGCCCGCGGCGCCGGCCATGATCGCGCCAAGCAGCGCCTGATCATCCCCGTAGGACGTGAGCATAAGGCAGGCGGTCCCGGGAAGCGTGGAGCGGATCTCGCGGCAGACTGATACCCCGTCGCCGTCCGGCAGCCGCACGTCGAGCACGGCGACATCGGGCCGGAGGGCCGGCATCCGGTCCAGCGCCGTCGCCACCGTGCCGGCCTCTCCGATGACGTCGATATCCGGTTCGGCCGCCAGGAGATCCCGCACGCCGCGCCGGACGATCTCGTGATCGTCGAGGAGGAACACCGTGATCCGACCGTGCTCTGTGCCGGCATCCACGCCGCTGACCTCGTTCATCTGAGCGTTCCTTCCCGCGCCGCCCGCGCCCGCGCGCCGCGGCGAGGCAGCCGCCGCCGGCCCTGCCCCCAGCGGCAATGTGCCCGCTAACGGACCGTCTGTCATCATGTTACTTTAAGTAGTTGATAATATACTCTCGGTTACAGCACGGGCCGGGACGGCCGCACGGCAGGCCGGGCAGCCGGCCCTCCGCGGCCGGCCGGCGGCAGCAGGCGCGGTGCCGGCGCATCAGGCACGGCGGCGGCGACATCGCCGCGGTGAAGGGGCTGACACAGTGGCGGGAAGCTCAGGTGCCCAGCGGGTGCTCGTCGTCGACGACGTCGACGAGATGCGGACGCTGATTCGCCGCGCGCTCAGCGCGCACGGATACGAGGTCGACGTCGCGTCCACGCTGGCGCAGGCGCACGAGATGGACCCGGGCGGGTATGACGCGGTGCTCGTGGACGCGGGTCTCGGCCATGAGCGGGGCGCTGACCTGATCGAGGCGCTGCGCGCCCGGGACCCGGCCGCCGCCGATCGGTGCCTGCTCATCACCGGCGGCACTCTTGACACGCTTCCCGCGGGCGTCGCCTTTCTCTCTAAGCCATTCCAGCTAGCCGAGCTAATCGAGGCCGTGCGCGCACTTCAACGGCCGCATGCCACCTCGCCCGATCACCCCGTCGCGGTCACCGCAGAGACCGACCCGCCCTTTCCTGAATCGGCGCATCACGACGGGAATGGGCAGCCGGGGGGCGAGCCCCAGGCCTGGCAGCTACTGCGGCTGAGCCGCAGGCTCCGCTCCCGGGAACGCCATGAATTGACCGATTTCCTGCACGACGGCCCGATCCAGGAACTCACCGCCATCTCCCTGGAACTGCAGATGATGTCCCGCACCGCGGCTCCCGCCGCGCGGTTCGGAGCGGTGCTCCGGCAGCTGGAGACGGCGGCGGGATCGCTGCGCTGGCTGGTTGACGGCGACTGGCCCTTCACGGAGCCCGAGACCCGCCTCGGCGCAACGCTCCAGCGGCGCACCGGGTGGCTGGCCGGGCAGGTCACCGTGGACACCGACGACCGGCTGGCCCGGCTGAGTACCGGCGAGGTTCCCGTCATCGCCGACGTCGTCGAGTTGATGCTGCTGGGCATGGTGACCGCGCACCCGCCGACCCGGGCGCACGTCGCGGTACGGACTGACGATCACCGCCTGCATATCGAGCTGTTCCTCACCTCTGCCACCGGAGACGACCGGCCGATCGGCGACCCGGCGACGGCAAGGGGGGCACTGGAGGAGCTGGCCTGCGCACTGGGCGCCACCTCGAATGCCAGCCTGGGCGAGCGGCACTGGCGGGCCCAGATCGCGCTGCGGAGGCGCCGCGCCCTTGCTTACACCTGATCGTGGCGGGCACATCACCGCGGCCGGCGGATGATCGCGGTCCCGGCGTGGTGGTTGGCATCCGCGGCGAGACTTCCGATATAAAAGGGTGCCCGATACCCAGCAATCGTTAAGATCTGCTATACCAGATTAGCCAGCAGGCATTGCCGTCCGGGGTTTTTAAACTTCGCTGCTTTTTGACAACTATGCAGAACTTTCGCGTGATAACCGCGCGATAGCGGACATTGGTTCCGCTAGCCCGCCTGGCGAGCGGTACCAATCCGGGAAAAGGCACGTTATTGGCGTTCTCTCGTGAACGGAAATTAAGGTACAGGAAAGGATTATCTGGCCGGTATGAGCGCGATCAACACCACAGTCGAGGGAGATCTCTGGGCCGAGGCCGCGCGGCGCCCGGCCGCGCTGGACACGAAGACGTGGACGATCGGCTACCTTCGCCGGGCAGCCCTGGTCGATTGCGTGTGCGCCCTGGTGGCTGGCCTGCTGGCGGCCTGGATCCGGTTCGGGATCCAGGACCACCTGCCGACCGCGTACCTGGCCTGCAGCTGCGGCCTGCCCATCGTGTGGTGGGCGTCAGTCTTACTTGCGGGGGGGTACGACTCCCGGTTCATCGGCCTCGGCTCTGACGAGTTCCGCCGGATCCTCAACGCGGCGGTCAGCCTGATAGCCGTGGTGGCCTTTCTCTCGTACTCGGCGAAGCTCGACCTGGCCCGCGGCTACATGGTGATCGCCCTGCCGTCGGCGGGACTCCTGGATCTCGCTGGCAGGTACGGCCTGCGCAGGCGCCTGCACCGACTGCGCGTCCGCGGCTCCTGCACCCGCCGGGTGGTCGCGGTTGGCCACGCGGCGGCCGTCGCCGACCTGGTGACCACCCTGCGCCGGGACAGCTACCACGGCCTGTCGGTGGTCGCGGCCTGCCTGGCCGGGCCGGCCGACGCGGCTGAGGTGGCCGACGTCCCGGTCGCCGGTGACCTGACCAGCGCCGCGACGGCCGTGAGCAGGTTCGGCGCGGATACGGTGGCCGTGCTCGCCTGCCCCGAGATGGACGGCCCGCGGCTGCGGGAACTGGCCTGGGAGCTGGAGAAGACGGACACCGAGCTCTGCGTCGCCGCCGCGCTGCTCGACGTGGCCGGCCCGCGCACGACCATCCGCCCGGTCGCCGGCCTTCCGCTGCTGCACCTCGACCACCCGGAGCTGACCGGCGCGCGCCAGGTCGTGAAGAGCGTGTTCGACAAGGCTTCGGCCGTGTCCGCGCTGATCCTGCTCGCGCCCCTGTTCGCCGCCGTCGTGCTGGTCATCAGGCTCAGCGATCACGGGCCGGCGTTCTTCCGGCAGACGAGGGTCGGGAAGGGCGGCCGCACCTTCACGCTCTACAAGTTCCGGACCATGGTGCCGGACGCCGAAAGCTGTAAGCCGTCGTTGGCCGCGAGTAACGAGGCGGACGCGGTGCTGTTCAAGATCCGCCGGGATCCGCGGATTACCCGCCCGGGCGCCTGGCTGCGCCGCTGGTCGCTTGACGAGCTCCCCCAGCTGGTCAACGTGCTGCTGGGTGACATGTCCCTGGTCGGTCCCCGGCCGGCCCTGCCGCAGGAGACCGAGAGATACGGGGACCTGATGCGGCGCAGGCTCATGGTCACGCCCGGCATCACCGGCCTGTGGCAAGTGAGCGGGAGATCCGACCTGCCGTGGGACGAGGCGGTCAGGCTCGACGTGCGGTACGTGGAGAACTGGTCGTTCGCGCTCGACCTGCAGATCATCTGGAAGACCGCGTCAGCGGTCATCCGCGGCTCCGGCGCCTACTAGCCGAGGTAGCGGTCGATCATGCTCATCAGCTCGTGAATGTCGAACGGCTTCGGGAGAAAATCCGACGCGCCGACCGCAACGAGCTCGGCGAGGACTGCGGCTGAGTCGCCACTGATGACGATGACCGGGATCCCGGCCGTATCCGCCGAGGAGGCGAGCTGGCGCAGGACATCACGGCCAGTCGCGTCGGGGAGGCGGTTGTCGAGCAGGATGAGGGCGGGCCGTTCGGCGCTGGCGGCCCTGACGCCATCGGCCCCGTTCGTGGCCACCCGCAGCAGGATCTGCGGGCGGCGCCTGAGCAGGCGTTCGACCAGGCGGACGTTGTCCGCGTTGTCCTCGATGTACAGCACGGCGCGGTTCACCGGAAGGTCCCGGACAGCCCGGGGTACGGAGGGCCGGCCGGGCGCGCGCCGCGGGCGGCCGGTGATGACGGCGCCGCCGCCGGGGGCGGATCACCGATCACGTCCTGGGCGCGCGGGAGGGTGACGGTAAAGGCCGATCCCGCGCCGGGAACGCTCGCCGCGCTGAGCCGGCCGCCCATCGCGTCGGTGAGGGCCCGCGCAAGCGGCAGCCCGATCCCGCTGCCCTCCGTCGCGGTCCGCTCGGCGCCCAGCCGCTCGAACGGCACGAAAACGCGCTCGATGTCGTCGGGCGACAGGCCTGGTCCGGTGTCGGAGACGATCACGCTGGCCTGGCTGGCGCCCTCCGGCTGGCAGCTGATCGTGATGGTGCCGCCGGGCCGGTTGTACTTGACGGCGTTGGAGATCAGGTTCACGAGGACCTGCGAGAGCCGCTGGCGGTCGGCGCGGGCCGCGAGCGCCGGGCACGCGCAGTGATGGATGATCCGTATCGAGCGTTCAGCGGCGAGCGGCCCCATGAGCCGGCTGGCCTCTTCGACTGCCGCGGGGACGCAGACCGGCTCCAGGACGAGGCTGAGATCTCCCGATTCGATGCCGGCGATGTCGATGAGGTCGTTGATCAGGATCAGCAGGTGGCGGCCGGCGCCGAGGATGCGCGCGGCGCTGTCATGGTCCTCCTCGCTGAGGTCCGACAACTCCAGGAGCTGGGTGAAGCCGAGAATGGCGTGCAGCGGGGTCCGCAGCTCGTGGCTCGTGTTCGCCAGGAACGTGTTCTTGGCCCGCGTCGCTCTCAGCGCCACGTCCCGGGCGGCGGTTAGCTCCGCGGCCCGGCTGGCGAGAAGCTTGCGGGCCCGGACATGTGACTGCGACAGGCGACCGATCTCGTCACCCGCCGGGAACCTCGGTTCAAGCGGCTCTCCCCTGCCCAGCCGGTCCGCGTTCGCCACGTTCGCCGCGACCCGGCGGGAAATGCCCGAGGTAAACAAAGCGCCGCCGACCAGCCCGGCGAGCAGCCCGAGGACGAGCCCGGCGATGTCGACAATAGTGATCGTCTTTTGCAGGCCGGCAATCTGGTCACTCCGGGTCACCGCCACGGCCGCGGGATCGCTGGCCAGGCTTGCGATCTGGCGACGCAGCAGGTCCATCGATCTTTTCTCGTTCTCCAGTGCCGGTCGCAGATCCCTGGCGGACTCGCCCGCGCTGACGCCAGAGCGCACCCGCGCCAGCTCGGACAGCACCGCGGCGGTAGTGGCGTCGGCGACCTGCTGCTGGCGGCTGTCACCTTCGGCGACGGCGGCGTCCCGCATCGACCTTCGGTCCGCGCCGATCCGCGTCAGCGTCAGGTTGTACGGGGCAAGGAAGAGCGCGTCGCCCGTCGCCGCGTACCCGCGGATGCCCGTTTCCGCATTGACGGCGTCGGCCAGGATCTGATCGGCGGCCGCGCTCAGATCACGCGCAGTCACCACGACCTGGCGTTCCTGGCTCTCGTTGTACTGCAAGACCAGGCCTGCGGAGGCGGTGCCGGCCAGCGCGATCAGCGGGACCGCGATCACGATCAGGCCCTTCGTCCGCACCGACCGGTCGAGCCACCACCGCCGCAGCCATCGCGTTTGGTGTGCGACCGGCCACGCGGAACTCCCGTCGCCTGATCTCACTATCCATCCTAAAACCACTTAAAGTAGTCAGTCAGTTACTACATGCTACAGCACGGACGGATCCCGCCGGGCGCAGCCGGATCGCCGGGCCGCCCCCTGTCACCAGCGCGATTCCGCTGGCAGCACGGGGCAACCGGGGCGGGCGGGGCCGGCGGGGGCGGGGCGAACGGAGGGCCCGTCAGGCGACGACGCGGACCGTGGAGGAGCCGTCGGCGATGCGGCGGACCTCGAGGCGCTCGGCCACCCGGTCCTTCAGGTCGGCCACGTGGCTGACGATGCCGACCACCCGGCCGCGATCCCGCAGGTCGTCAATGACCCCCAGCACCTGATCCAGCGTGTCGGCGTCCAGCGACCCGAAGCCCTCGTCGATGAACAGGGTGTCCAGGTCCACTCCCCCGGCCTCGGCCTTGACCACGTCGGCCAGGCCGAGCGCGAGCGCCAGCGAGGTATAGAACGTCTCGCCGCCCGACAGCGACTTGGGACTGCGCTCCTCGCCGGTGTGCCGGTCGATCACCGACAGCGTGAGCCCGGCGCGCTGGCGCTTGTTCTCGCCCTCGTCGATGCGCTTGAGCTCATACCGGCCCGACGACATCGCCGACAGCCGCACATTGGCCGCGGCGACAACCTGCCCGAACCAGTGCCGCAGGACATACGTGGTCAGTGCCACCCGACGGTGACCTTCCATCCCCCTGGCCAGGCCTGCCAGCCCGATCACGGTCTCCGTCGCCTCGAAGAGCCGGTCGCAGGCCTCCTCGGCGGCGCGCACCTCGTCGAGGCGCTGGCTGAATCGCCCGGCCTTCGCCACCGCCGCGCCGTGGGCGGCCCGCACCTCCTGCTCGGCCTCCTCGGCGCGGGCCAGGACCGCTGCCGCGGCCAGCGCCGCCGCCTGCACGTCCTGCGCCTGGCCCGGGTCGAGGCCGGCCAGGTCGGCTGCCTCCGCATCGGCCCTGAGCCGGATGAGCGCCGCATCCCAGGACGCCACCTGCTCGCCGAGCTCGGCCAGCGCGGCTCCGCTGAGCACGGCCGGTCGCGCCTCGTCCAGCGCGGAGAACCCGCTGGCCAGCGCCTCGCGCTCGGCCCGGGCGCGAGCCTCGTCCGCCGCGGCGATGACGCCGTCCAGCTTGCCTACGGCGGCGGCCAGGGCGCGGTCCCGCCCGGCGGACTCGCGCAGGGCGCCCTGCCTGGCCGCGACGGACGGGTGATCCGCGGCGGCCGCCGCTAGCTTCGCGCGGAGATTGTCAAGATCGGATCGCGCCGCGAGCAGCTGCTCGCGGGCGATCGTCGCCTCGGTGGCGGCCGTGAGCAGATCCTCCGCGAGGCGCTCGTGCTCGGCTCGCCTGGCTGCCAGCTGCTGCGTCAGCCGCGCCGCGTCCTGCTCCGCTTCCTGCGCCGCCGCGATGACGGCGGCGAGCGCACCGGCCTCGGCGGCGAGCTCGGCGGCGGCGTGGCCGCCGGCCGCCGCCAGCAGGCCCGCCTCCTGGTTGGCCAGCTCACCGCGGCGGCCCTCGGCCTGCTCGCGGGCGGCGAGCGCGGCATCTCGCCGGGCTTCGGCCCCGGCGACGTCCGCGGCGGATACGGCGTCGTCCCCGGCCGGCGCCGGAGCCGGATGATCTGCCGAGCCGCAGACCGGGCAGGCGGCGCCGTCGGCCAGCTGGGCGGCCAGCTCGGCGGCCATCCCGGTCAGCCGCGCCGCCACCTTCCGCTGGTGCGCGTCCACCAGCGCCTGCTGGACGTCGACCGCGTCCCGCAGCGCCGCGCCGGCCTGCGCCAGCAGCGGCCCGAGCTCGCCGAGCCGGACGGCCGCCGTGAGCTGCGCCGCGACCACCTGCTGCTGCGCGGCGGCCCCGTCCAGGGCCGCTGCAGCGGCGCGGGCGGCAGCCAGCTCCCGGTCCAGGCCGTCCATGAGGTCCGGCAGCTGCTGCCGGGAATCCTCAAGCGCGCCCGCTCGCGCGGAGGCCTCGTCGGCCGAGCGCAGCAGCTCCCGAGCGGCCGACTCCCGGCCGGGAACCGATGCCTCGTCGTCGGCGAGGTGCTGCAGCGACACGGCCGCGTGCTCGGCGGCGTCAGCCCGGGCGGCCGCCTCGGCGGCGCCCCGGCCGGCCAGCATGTCGTCGCCCGGCTCGGCGACGAGGCCGCGGAGGTCGTCTCTGACCGCGCCGACGCTCGCCTCGGCGTCGGCTAGCGCCAGCAGCAGCGGCCGGACCGGATCCGCCTGCCGGGCCAGGACCAGCCGGCCGGCCCGCCCGTCGTGTGCCGCCCGGGTGTCCTCGTGCTCGCGCAGCCGCGCCAGCGCGCGGGTGAGCCGGGACATCAGGCTCGCCCGCAGCTTCGCCTGCTCGCCTGATCGCAGCGCCGCCGCCGCCGCGGCCGCCGCCACCTCAAGTCCCGCGCTGGTGACGGCGGCGCGGGACGCCAGCTCCTCCGCGGTCTCCTTCAGCCGGATCTCCCGCTCCGCCCGGGTCAGGCCCAGCACCTCGTCGCGGGCCTCGGTATCCAGGCCCGCCGCCTCCACCGCCGCCGACGCCGCGGTCATGATGGCGGTCTCGGCGGCCTGCCGCGCGCGGGCGGCCTCGGCCCGGCGGCGGTCAAGCTCGGCGGTGATCCGGTCGTAGAGCTGCGTGCCGAACAGCCTGCTGAGCAGGACGCGCCTGGCATCGTCGTCGCAGCGCAGGAACCTCGCGAACTCACCCTGCGGCAGCAGCATGACCTGGGTGAACTGCGCGCGGTTGAGCCCGACGATCTCGGTGACCTGATCGCCGGCCTCGGCCTTGTTCGACGAGAGGCTGGCCCAGCTGCCCTCGCCGCGGCGCTGCAGGTGGACCTGCGCCGGCTGGGTCGTGTATCCCTGGCCGCGTTTTTTCGGCCGCTGGTGCTCCGGCACCCGCGAGATCCGGTAGCGGACGGCGCGGATCGAGAACTCCAGCGTCACCGACGGCTCGACGCCGGGTGCCGCGAAATCCGAGTGCAGCCGGTCGGTGCCGGATTCCTCCCCGGCGAGGCCGCCGTACAGCGCGAACGTGATCGCGTCGAGGATGGTGGTCTTCCCCGCGCCGGTCGGTCCCTCCAGCAGGAACAGCCCGCTGCGGGCAAGCCGGTCGAAGTCGACATGCTGCGCTGTCACGTACGGCCCGAACGCCTGCAGGTCCAGGCTGTGCAGCCGCATCAGGCGGCCGCCTCGGCGCGGCTGCAGGCCTCGACCGCGTCCCGCAGGACGGCGCGCTGGGCCTCGTCCGGCGGGCCGCCGCTGGTGAACTCGACGAACATCCCGCAGATCGTGACCGGGTCGGCGGTCTCGGCCAGCCGCGCCAGGTCGGCCTCGGCGGCGATCAGCCCGCCCTCAGGGGCGAAGTCGAGCACCAGGGTGTGCGGCCATTTCTCCCGCAGCCGCTCCATCGGCGCGGCGGGGCGGACCGTGTCCGTGAGCACGACCTTCACCCAGGCGCCCGCCAGGGCGGCGAGATCGCCGCCGGCCCGGGCGAGCAGGTCATCGAGCTTCCCCCGGACTTCGCGCAGCGGCCGCGGCACCGGTGCGGGCAGCTGGGTCGCGCGCACCCGCCCGGCGGCGTCGATCTCGGTGAGCGTGACGGACTTGACCTGGCAGCGCTCGGAGAAGGAGAACGCCAGCGGTGACCCGGAGTACCGGACCACCGGGCCCTGCTTCCCGGCCGCCCCGGCGGAGATGGCCTGCTGGCCGTGCAGGTGGCCGAGGGCCGCGTAGGTAACACCGTCGAAAACGGACGCCGGCGCGTCACCGATGCCGCCGACCCGGATATCCCGTTCGGAATCTGAGGGCAGCGCGCCGGTGACGAACGCGTGCGCCGCGACGACGACGCGGCTGATGCCGCGTCCGGCGGCATCAGCCCGGATCCGCGCGACGGCCGCGGCCAGCACCGACTCGTGTGAGCGCGCCGCGCCCAGCTCGTCCATGACAGCGTCCGGCAGCAGGTAGGGAATGCCGTAGATCGCGACGTCGCCATCGGCGTCGCCGAGCACGATCGGGCGGGTGATGTCCGCGACGCAGGTGCGCAAGTGAATGCCGGCCAGCTCGCTCAGCCGTGCGCCGAACCCGAGCCGCACGGCGGAGTCGTGGTTGCCGCTGGTGATGACCACCGGGATGCGCGCGACGGCGAAGTCCCGCAGGGCCCGGTCAAGCAGGGCGACCGCATCCACCGGCGGCACCGCCCGGTCGTAGATGTCACCGGCCACCAGGACGGCGTCCGCCTGGCGGGCGACCGCCTCGGCGAGCAGCCACTCCAGGAAGGCGGCCTGGTGCTCCAGCAGGCTCTCGCCGTGCAGGGTGCGCCCCAGGTGCCAGTCTGAGGTGTGAACCAGTCTCATCGCCGCGCCAGGGGTTTCCGTGAAAAGCCGGGACCGGCCGCTCCGATCGGGGCATCGTGACGCCCTCATGATGCCGGGCGGGTGCGACAATCCTGGCTATCCCGCGGCTCCCGGCGTGTCGCGGACAGCGCCGGCCCGGGCCGGCGGCGCCGGAGCGCCGGCCCGGCGCTCAGCTGGCGTCAGCCGCGGGAGCATCCGGCGGGCGCGTGCACATCGGCCGCCGCCTGCCAGCGCAGCTGGGCGGCGAGGTCAACCGGGGTAACCGCATGCACGCAGAAGGCGGGCGCGCCGAGGTCGTAACCCTGCACGTAAACGCAGCCCCGCCGGCGGGCATGCAGTCCGTGTTCATCGGCCCAGATCAGCCAGTCGGGGAATAACCCGGACAGGGCCTCTACCCCGGCACGCGTGAGAACCTCGGCAGTCTCGTCCGCTCGCCGCGAAGCGCCGCGGTGCGAGACGACACGAACGTAGAAAGCCGGGCGCCGAGGCACACTCATGGCCGGATCCCCCCCGGGATTGTTGCGTAGTCATAGTGTCACACACAGTTCGCTTTCCCGCATAGGTCTTAGCCCGGACAGATGGCCTCATCCGTCGGCGCTGCCCAGCAGCTCCGCGAGCACGGACTCGGTATGCTCGCCGAGCCGGGGCGCCGGGACGGGCGGCCCGGCCGCGTCAAGCCGCACCGGGCCGGTCGTGGCGAGCGTCTCGCCGAATCCCTCCTCGGCCAGCGGCGAGACGACGGCCGACCCGCCGCTGCTGAGATCGCCGGCTACATCGGTGAAGCGGCGGAACGGGGCCCACAGGACCCGCGTTCCGCCGAGCGCCGCGGTGGCCTCGCCCCGATTCCGCGCCTCGAACCACGGCCGCATCAGCGCGGCGAGGACGTGCCGGTGGCGGTAGCGGTCGCCTTCCTGGCGGAAATCGGCCTCCAGCGCCGCTTCGAGCGCTGCGACGGCCCGGCCGGTGCCCGTCAGCTCGAGGAGCGCATCCCACTGCCGGGCCGTCAGCGCCACGACCATGATCCGGTCGCCGTCCGCCAGCGGCATGTCGGCGCCGAAGGTGCCGTAGAGATAGTTGCCGTGCGGCGGGCGGCTACGCAGCCGCAGGTGCGCGTCGGGCAGGTAGCCGAGCGTCGTCAGGGTGGACATCGCGACATCCTCGAGTGCCACCCGCAGGCAGCTGCCCTGGCCGGTGGCCTCCCGCTGCCGCAGGGCCGCCAGCACCGTGAGCGCCGTATGAGCCGCGGCGAGCAGGTCCCAGACCGGCAGCGCCTGGTTCAGCGGACCCCGCCCGTCCTCGGGCCCGGTCGCGTAGGCCAGCCCGGATGCCGCGTTGATCGTGTAGTCGACGGCGGAGCCGCCGCCGGCCTGCCCGACGACCTGAACGTAGATGAGATCGGGCCGATCCTGCCGCAGCAGCTCGTCGGACAGCCACGGCTTCCCCGCGACGTTCGAGAGCAGGATTCCGCCCACCGGGCCGCCTGCCGTCACCAGCCGCCGCAGCGTCGATTGCCCGGCCGCGGCGGCGAGGTCGAGCTCGACCGATTCCTTGCCCCGGTTGAGGCCGGCCCAGTAGAGGCTGCGCCCGTCCCGGCCGAGCGGCCAGCGCGCGATGTCGGGCGCCCCGCCGACCGGATCGACGCGGATGACGCGGGCCCCGAGCTGGCGCAGCGCGAGACCCGCTGCCGGGACGGCGATGAAGCTCCCGACCTCGACGACGCGCAAGCCGGCCAGGGGGAGCTGGGTGCTGTTCACGAGGACGGAGGATATCGCCGCTGAGTCCCGGCGGGTCGTCGCGGGCCAGCCGGAAACGTAACCGGGAGCCGTACGGAGAAAGCTGCCGGGAGCCGTGCGGAGAAAGCTGCCGGGAGCCGTGCGGAGAAAGCTGCCGGGAGCCGGCCGGCGAGGGTCGCCGCGGGCCTGCCCAGGGAGGTAGCGTCAGGGGTAGAAACGCACCATGCTGGTCCAGGCGGGCCATGACCATTAATGGCCGGGCTGGCGCTGGCTCCCTCCGCCCAGGACCCCGGCGGTACATCCCCAGCTCGCGACGATGTACGCCCAGGAGTCCTACGGTGCAATCCCAACGAACCGAATCTGCCGCGGCTCCCGGCGGCACGGGACTGGCCGCGCCACGGCGCGGCAGCGAGTACGCCCAGCTGTCCCGGCAGATCAAGCAGGCGGGGCTGCTCGAGCGGCGGTCCGGCTACTACGCCTGGAAGATCGCGGCCACCGCCATACCGCTGGTCGGCGGGTGGGTGATCTTCGTCCTGGTCGGGAACTCGTGGTGGCAGCTGGCCGTGGCGGCATTCCAGGCGGTGATATTCACCCAGGTCGGCTTCCTCGGCCACGATGCCGGGCACCGTCAGATCTTCGGCTCCCGGCGAGCGAACTACGTCCTCGGCATCCTGCTCGGCAATCTCGGCATCGGGCTGAGTTACGGCTGGTGGGTGGACAAGCACAATCGCCATCACGCGCACCCCAACACCGAGGGCGCCGACCCCGACGTCTCGGTCGGCGCGCTGGCGTTCAGTGAGGCCCAGGCGGCCGGGGCCGGGCGCGCGGCGCGGCTGGTGTTCCGTTACCAGGCGTACCTGTTCTTCCCGATCCTGCTGCTGGAGGCGCTCAACCTGCATGCCGCGAGCATCCGCGCACTGACCAGGCGGGCCTCACGGCGCCGGCCGGCCGAGATGGCGCTGTTCGCCGCCCATGTCGTCTTTTACCTGGCCATCGTGCTGCTGGTGCTGCCGCCCGTTAAGGCCGTTGTCTTCGTCGTCGTGCAGCAGGGGCTGTTCGGGCTCTACCTGGGCTGCTCGTTCGCACCCAACCACAAGGGCATGCCGATGCTCTCGGCCGACGACCAGACCGATTTCCTCCGCCGCCAGGTGCTGACCTCGCGCAATGTCCGCGGCGGCCTGCTGACCGATTTCGCGCTGGGCGGCCTGAATTACCAGATCGAGCATCACCTGTTCCCGTCCATGCCCCGCCCTAACCTGCGGCGCTCACAGGCGCTGGTCGCGGCGTTCTGCCGGCAGCGCGATGTGCCTTACTGCGAGAGCAGCCTGGTGGGGTCGTACGCGCAGGCGCTGCGGCACCTCAATGCGGTCGGCCGGGCTTCTCGCCGCGCCGCGGCGATTCCGGCGGCTGCCCAGCGCTGAGACCGGGGAGTTTTTCCGAGCCATCGACGAAGGCCAGGGCCAGCTCGGACAGCCGGCGGTTGCTGGCCCTGGCGTGCTTGCGCAGCACCTCAAAAGCCTCGTCCATGTCCACGCCGAGCCGCTCGGCGAGCTTCCCCTTGGCCTGCTCGATGGCGACGCGGCTGTTCAGGGCGGCCTGCAGCTGCTCGTTGAGGGTCTCGCTGCGGCGAAGGCTGCGCTCGTTCAGCAGGCTGATCGTGGCCACGTCGGCCAGCGCCTGGCCGACCCTCGTGTCGGCCTGGTCGAAGGACCCCGTGGAGGCGCGGAAGAGGTTCAGCGCCCCGATCGTCTGCGTGCGCAGCCGCATCGGCAGCGCCTGCACGGCGGCGAACCCCGCCTCGCCCGCGGCGGCGGCGAATCGCGGCCAGCGGCCAGCCGCGGCGCTCAGGTCGGTCACCACGACGGGCTGACCGCTGCGGAAGCAGTCCAGGCACGGGCCCTGATCGTGCTGGATCTGGAAGAGCTCGAGCAGCCTGGCCCGCTCGCTGGACGCGGCCACCACGCGCAGCTCGCCGCGGGGGTCAGCCAGCAGCAGCCCGGCCGCCGCCGCGTCGAGCAGCCGGGCGCTGCGATCGGTCAGCACGTGCAGGAACTCGATGACGTCGAATCCGACGACCATGGTGTCCGCCAGCTCGACGAACGTGTCGGATAGCAGTCGCCCATCCATTTCGGTCACCTTTTCAGGAACAAGCACAACTCAGTCAAAAACGAACGCGGCCGTAGGGCCCCAGGCCGGCGGCAGAGCCTCATCTGGCACCGCTGCGAGGCATCTCGTCGTCAGGGAGCAGCCGCAGCCGGCGCTCGACGATGTCGCGGGCGACATCACTGAGCGGCCGGTCATGGACATAAGCGTAAGCGCGCAGCCGGGCGAATGCCTGCTCGACACCGGTAACTAGCTGCTCGGTGAGCATGCCGGTGGCCTGGTCGATCTCGGCCCGGTGCACCCCTATCTCGATAGGCTGCCCGCCCGGGCCTGTTCCCGCCGCGGCGCCCTCGGCGGCCGCGTCGAGCAGCATCAGCGTGGCGGTGTCGGCGAAGAGCAGCGCGTCGCCAAGCGCGCTCGCGCCGAGCGGGCCCGGCTGCCGCCGGTACATCTGCAGCACTCCCGCCCGGATCGCCCCGACCTGGAGCGGGAACGCGAAGACCGCCGCCGCGCCTGCCTCGCGCGCGGCCGCGGCGAACACGGGCCACTGGGCCACGGCGTCGCCATCGGCGAGATCTGATGTCAGCACCGGCCCGCCGAAGGCGACCGCGTCGGCGCGCGGCCCTTCCCCGAGGGTCAGCTCAATGTCGGCGAGCCGCTCGCTGATCTCGTCGGTCGCGCAGATGAGGTGGACACCCCCGGCCGGCGTCACGGCCGTCAGGGCGGCGCCGCTGACCGTCGCGGTGGCTACCACCGCGGCGCAGACGTCCACGACCGACGCGCGCGCCTGCCGGCGGGCCGCCTGCTCTGCCACCAGTTCCCAGATGGCGACCATCCGGCTGGCCGAACGGTCAGCTGACATAGCGGCGTCCCGGACCGATAGTTCGCTGAAAGCACGTCACCGCCCGGACAGGGCCACCTAGCGTGGCTGGCCCTGTCCGGGCGGTCGATGTGGCCTGCTTAGAGCGGACGGACCTGCTCGGCCTGCGGCCCCTTGGGGCCCTGGCCGGCGGTGAAGTCCACCCGCTGGTTCTCCGACAGGCTGCGGAAACCGTCAGCCTGGATCGCGGAGTGGTGAACGAAGACGTCGGCGGTGCCGTCGTCGGGTGAAATGAAGCCATAACCCTTGTCGGCGTTAAACCACTTCACGGTGCCCTGAGCCATACTGCTTACTCCTACAAGACGATCCTCGGGATCCACGGACGTGTTTCCCGGGTTGCCGCGACCGCCTGCCTTCGAAGGCTGGGCTCTGAGATTTTCCCCATGCCCGCGGTCAGAATTCCGCAGGCGCTGTTACACGTGCACGAACTTCGACTACAACCACCCACCATTTAACACCATAACCAGGGCAGGGCAAATCGCGGCGCCGGTTTTCGGCCGGTTTGAGCCTGCTAGAGCGGCTCGCTGATCCAGCGCCAGCCGTGCGGCTCGTCACATTCCGGCCGCACCACGAATGCCTCGGCCGTATCGGAAAGCTGCGTCACCACCCGGATGAGCTGGCGATGGAAGTCATCCGGCGGCAGCGGGCGATCGTGCGAGCCGGGCGCCACGAGAGTGACCGTCGCGCTCTCGCCGCCCGCGAGCCGCGCCGTGACATGGCCGTTGTAGTCCATGCCCACCCCCACGATCGCGTCAGCCCTGACGATGTCGCTGCCGTCGTCCTTGCACACCCAAACGTGCGGCGCATCCATCCAGCGTCATCTCCCGGCTCACCGTCGCGGCGTCGCGGCGTCCTCCAACAGTGGCACACGATCGGTGTTACCGGTGCCTCGCGACCTCCGGGCGCCGCAGCCGCCAGGGCAGGTACGCGGCTCCGGGCCCACCGCCTGCGGCCACGTCGGCCGGATTGGACAGCGCGCACCGGCGCAGCGACAGGCAGCCGCAGCCGATGCACGAATCGAGGCCGTCACGCAGCGCGGTAAGCGCGAGTATCTGGTCGTCAAGCCGCTTGCGCCAGCCGCGGGAGAGCCGCGTCCAGTCGGCCCTGGTCGGTGCCGGTGTCTGCGGCAGGCTGGCGAGTGCCCCGGCGATCTCGTCGAGCGACAGCCCGATATTGCGCGCGGCGCGGATGAACGCCAGCCGCCGCAGCACGCTGCGCTGGTACCGGCGCTGGCCGCCGGATGTACGTGACGCGGACACCAGGCCCCGTGCCTCGTAAAACCGCAGCGCTGACGGCGCGAACCCGCTCCGTCTCGCCACGTCGCTGACCGTCAGCGCGTCCGTCGGCCGCATTGCCCGCTCCCATCGTGCTGCCCGCTGCCCGGCCGGAGGCCTGCCGCAACCGCGTCGTTGGGACTCCGCTGTCGCTGTTTCAGCACTGGAGTCCCAACCATGCGGTTCGCTGGGCTCGCGGCCAGCGCCCCGGCCACCCGCCCGGCTTATCCGACCCCGGGCCCGGCCACCCAGCCAGCCATCCGCCCGGCCCGGCCACCCAGCGGCTGCCTGAGCATTGACTTCAAGTTAACTTCAACATGAAGTATGGGCGCAGCAGCCACCTAATACAAGGAGTCATCGACGGCAAGGAGGAATCATGCCGGTAGCCATCATCACCGGGGCGTCCAGCGGCCTGGGGCTCGCCACGGCACGGGCCCTCGCGGAGCGCGGCTGGTCGGTCGCCGCCGACGCCCGCGGGGCCGCGCGCCTCCGCGCGGCGCTGGCCGGGGCGCCGGACGGGGCGTCGGCCGGGGCACCCGCCGGCCGGATCATCGCGGTACCCGGGGACGTCGCCGACGCGCGGCACCGGGCCGGGCTCGCCGCCGCCGGCCGGGCACTCGGGCCGATCGCGCTGCTGCTGAACAACGCGAGCCGCCTCGGACCCAGCCCGCAGCCGGCCCTCGCCGACTACCCGGCCGCCGAGCTCGCGGCGGTCTACGCCGTCAACGTGCTGGCGCCGGTCGCGCTGACCCGGCTGGTGATCGCGGATCTGCTCGGCACGGGCGGAACGGTAGTCAACGTGAGCTCCGACGCGGCCGTCGAGGCGTACGGCGGCTGGGGCGGTTACGGCTCGTCGAAGGCCGCGCTCGACCAGGTGTCGGCGATCCTCGGCGCCGAGCAGCCGTCACTGCGGGTGTACGCGTTCGACCCTGGCGACATGCGCACCGAGCTCCACCAGCAGGCGTTTCCCGGCGAGGACATCTCCGATCGCCCGGAAGCCGCCACGGTGGTGCCTGCGCTGCTGCGGCTGCTCGACGAGCGGCCGCCCAGCGGCCGGTACCGGGCCGCGGACCTGCTGGCGGCGGTGCTCCGATGACCGCCGTCGCCGACTTCGACCTGCCGCATGACCTTGAGGCCGGCCAGCCGCCCGAGTCCCGCGGCCTCGCGCGCGACGGCGTCCGGCTGCTGGTCGCGGACGGCGCGGGCCTGCGTCACGCCCCGTCCCGTCACGCCCCGTCCCGTCACGCGCCGTCCAGTCACGCCCAGTACCGTCCCGCCCAGTCCCATCACACCCGGTTCCGGCACGCCCGGTTCCGGGACCTCGGGCAGTTCCTTTCCCCCGGCGACGTCCTGGTGGTCAACACCTCGGCGACGATCGCCGCGGCCGTCGACGGCCGCCGGCCCGGCGGGGCGCCGGTGACCGTGCACTTCTCGACCTCGCTGGACGACGGCAGCTGGCTGGTCGAGCTGAGGCCGCCCGGGCGCGCGACCGGCCCGGTCAGGGACGCCAGCGCCGGGGAGCGAGTCGCGCTTCCGGCCGGCGCCGTGCTGACCCTGCAAGCGGCGGCCGGCGGCCGGCTCTGGCGGGCCCAGGTAGCCGCCGAGGGTGACGTGCGAGAGTTCCTGTCCGCCAGCGGGCGCCCCATCAGCTATGCCTATCTGGCGGGATCGTGGCCGCTGACGGCGTACCAAACGGTGTTCGCCCGGGATCCGGGCAGTGCGGAGATGCCCAGCGCCGGACGTCCGTTCAGCACTGAACTGGTCACGCGGCTGGCAGTCGGCGGCGTCGTCATCGCGCCGGTGACCCTGCATACCGGCGTGTCATCGCTGGAGGCAGGCGAGCCCCCGCTGCGGGAATGGTGCCGGGTACCCGGGCCGACGGCGGGGCTTGTCTCCCATGCGCGCGCGGCCGGCCACCGGATCATCGCCGTCGGGACCACCGTGACCAGGGCGCTGGAGACGCGGGCCGCACCCGACGGCACCGTGACCGCAGGCCAGGGCTGGACCGATCTGGTGCTGGGCACCGGCCGGCCGGCCCGGGCCGTGGACGGGATCGTCACCGGATGGCATGCCCCGGGCGCGTCGCACCTGTCCTTGCTGGCGGCCGTCGCCGGGCCGGATCTGGTCAGCGACGCCTACGCCGAGGCCATCCGGCATCGCTACCTGTGGCACGAATTCGGGGATAGCTGCCTGCTGCTCCGATAGCCCGGTTCACACCGGTAGTCACAGCGGCCTGCCAGATTCATAGCACCCTGCCACGCCATCTCATGCTGACCTGCAGGAAACAGCGGTCTGCTGGATCTACCGCAGCCGGCCAGGTGACCGGAGGCGTGAGCACAGAAGGAGGGGAACCGGAGATGACAGCCGACCTAGCCATCGTCCCGCCGCAGGCCGCGCCACGGCGGGGCCCGGCGGCCGAGGCACGGCACCTGCACCCGTCGGCGCTGCCCCGGTGGCGCGCGCTGCTCGGCGTGCGCTGGCAGGAGTGCCTGGAGCAGGTCATCGAGCTTTCCCTTGCCTACCACGACGCCCGGGGAGCCGCCGCGGACCCCGGCCGCGAGGCCGGCGCACGCCAGGCGGCGCGGCAGCGGGCGGGGGCCGCCCTGCACCAGGCCGTCGCGCAGCGGCTCGCGCTGGCCGAGATCGAGGCCGCGCTGGCACGGCTGGCAGCGGGACGGTTCGGCTGGTGCGAGCAGTGCGGCGCCGGCATCATCGCGGCGCGGCTGGCCGAGCTGCCGCAGGCCAGGTACTGCCAGGCGTGCCCTGCGGTGATCGGGCTGCCGTGACGACGAACGGGCTGCCGTGACGACGAACGGACTACCTTGACACGGCGCGGGTCCTGAGAGACAGTTCGCGACAGATCACGCAGGCGTCGCAACGGAGATGCAAATGAGCGACATGACGCAGCGTCCGCTGGTTCAGCTCAAGGACGGGGTCGTCCGCGGCAGGACCGAATCCGGGGTGTCGGCTTTTCTCGGCATTCCGTACGCGGCGCCTCCGTTCGGCGCGAACCGGATGCGGCCGCCGCAGCCCGTCCGGGCGTGGGACGGCGAGCGTGACGCGGCCGCCTACGGGCCGACCGTGCCGAAGGGCAACTACCCGCCGCAGTACGCCACGCTGTTCCCTGAGGTGGTGATTCCCGGCGAGGACTGCCTGAACCTCAACGTCTGGACGCCCGGCACGGACGCCACCGGGCTGCCGGTGCTGGTCTGGATCCACGGCGGCTCGTTCATGAACGGATCCGGGTCGGTCGGCGAGTACGACGGCACGGCGTTTGCCCGTGACGGCGTCGTGTGCGTGACCATCAACTACCGGCTGGCCGCCGAGGGCTTCCTGTTCCTCGACGACGGCATCGCCAATCTCGGCCTGCTCGACCAGCTGGCGGCCCTGCGATGGGTGCAGGCCAACATCGCGGCGTTCGGGGGCGATCCGGCCCGCGTCACGGTCGCCGGCGAGTCGGCAGGGGCCATGAGCGTGACGACGCTGCTGTCGATGCCGCTGTCTGGGGGACTGTTCAGCCAGGCCATCGCGCAAAGCGGCGCCGCGGCCCACACGCTCGGCCGGGACGAGGCCCGCATGGTCGGCGGCTACCTCGCCGACGCGCTCGGCGTGCCCGCAGACCGCGACGCGATCAGGGCGATTCCGCTGGCCAGGCTGGTCCGGGCCGCATCGGACCTGGTCGTGGAGGTACAGACCGCGCCCGACCCGGCCCGCTGGGGGCAGCTCGCACTGAGCCTGCTGCCGTTCGCGCCGGCCCTCGACGGCGTGGTCCTGCCGCAGGCACCGCTGCCGGCGATCGCCGCCGGGCAGGGCAGCGAGGTTCGGCTGCTGATCGGGTCGAACCGTGACGAGGCGCGGCTGTTCTTCATCGCGCCCGGCACCATCGACCTGATCGACGACGCGACGCTGCAGGCCGTGGCCGGCGCGTACGGCCTGTCAGCCGATTCTCTCGCCGTGTACCGGGCGAACCGGCCAGGCGCCAGCGCGGGTGACGTCCTCGCCGCCGTCGTCACCGACTGGTTCTTCGCCATCCCGGCCATCCGGGTCGCCGAGGCGCGCGCCGGACGGGGCAGCGCCGGACGGGGCAGCGCCGGCACCTGGGCGTACCGGTTCGACCACCCCGCACCCGGGGACAACCACCGGCTCGGCGCCTGCCACGGGGCGGAGATTCCGTTCGTGTTCGACACCATCACCCGCGCTGACGTCCGTCCCCGCATCGGTGACACCCCATCGCAGGCCGTCGCCGACCAGGCCCACAAGGTATGGGTCGACTTCATCACCAGCGGAGATCCCGGCTGGGCCGCCTACGACACCACCAGCCGCACCACCGGCCTGCTCTCCGGCACCTTCAGCGCCGTCGACGACCCGGTGGCCGCCGAGCGCGCCTGCTGGGACGGCATCCGCTAGCGGGACCGACAAGCCCGGCCCCCACCGCGGACGCCGGCAAGTGACCAGGACGCCGCCCGTTCCCGCCAGGGCCAGCGGCCCGGCCGAGCCTGCCGGCGAAGTTCTGGGGGTTCAGATCTTCTCAGCTCACGTCGGTTGGAGAAGTCCGGCCCACGACGGCCGCCAGGCCGGATCCCGGGTCGCCATCTCGGCCTGTATGTCGGCGGCGCCGCCAGGAGATCGACTGGCGGTCGGCTTCCGGTGTCTGGCAGTACTCATGGTCGAAGCCGAAGAACACGGCCCGGCCGCCGCCCGGGAACGTCATGGCCGCCCAGTTGCCGCCATGGTCGTCGATCTCGGCTCCCCGGCCATCGAAGATGAACACGTCGGGAATCCCGACCGCCTGATGGGCGGCTGCCAGGACACCAGCACCGGATCAGGGCATCGGGGGGATCGAGGTCGCCCACGGCCCTGGCGCCGAGCTCATGTGGCTGGACGGCGGGGGCGACCCGATCCAGGCGATGCTGGCCGGCGCCGGTGTGACCCATCTCGCCCCGGGTCAGGTTCGCCCGCCGGCCAGGCACCGAAACCCGAGGATCGACGCCTGGAGCAGGCAGGAGACCCGCGACCGCCACGACCGCCTGGTCGGCGGCCCGTACCACCGACTGGACGACGAAACCTGCACCTTCGACGAGATCGCCCCCCGGGCTCATGGACGTGGTCGAGTGGGGTGACGCCATCAGCTGCAGCGTCTGCGCCGAGCTTCTCGTCGGCCGCCGTCCCATTCCGTGGGGGATCATCTCCGGTCAGAAGCGGTGAGGCAACACGCCCCGCGACGGGGCCGACATCGAGTTCGCCTGCGCCCGGGTCCTGAGCCAGTTGGGAGAGCAGCGGCGAAGCGGCGACCACCTGGTGGCCATCGCCCGCATCGCCCTCCAAGCCCAGGGGTCGCCGGATCAGCGGGCGTGGGCCGATCGCTATCTCGCCAACGTCGTGGTCAGGCTTTGCCGGCTGAACTCCCCCTACTACCGCGAAGCCCTGGACGTGCTGGATGGCACCGGCCAGGGGAGAGAAGCCGGGTAAACCCGGTCCGCCTCTTGTCCCGCCGCTGCGGTTCGAGCTCGCGGGCACGCTGAACGGCCATGGGGCTCAGGCGGCTGAGGCTGGGGCCGCCAGGCCGGGGCCGGTTACGCGGCGTAGGGCGGGGGGGTGACGGTGCGTGTCCGGCCGCTCGGGAAGTTCCAGGTCAGTGTGCCTGGTGCTGGCTGATGGAGGTGCCAGCCTGGTGCTTGCTTGGCGGCGTGGTGTCGTCTGCAGAGCGGGGTCAAATTACACTCACACGTGCGTCCGCCCTGGTCAAAGGGCTGTGTGTGGTCGTCATCACACCGGCGGGCCGGGCGGCGGCAGCCGGGGAACGAGCAGGTCTGGTCGCGGGTCTTGATCAGGTGCCGCAGTGATGGTGACGGCTGGTAAGCGAGGGTTTCCCTGGCGTGGCCGCAGGCCCCGGTCTCCAGCCACCGGATCGTGATCCCGGCGAGCCAGGGGATCTGGCCGGGAGCACCGGGTGGCCCGGTGCTGCCGGGTCTGGCGCGCTCGCCAGGTGATCTCGCGCCAGGTGATCTCGCGCCGGGTGGGCCGGTACCCGGTGGCCCGGTACCCGGTGGCCTTGCACCTGATGAGGCCGGGCCGCCGGGTGGTGCTGTGCTGCCGAGGGGTGGGTGATTTCCGGCTTTTGCGCAGCCGTGGCCGAGGGCGGCGCCGCGGGGGCTGGTGATGGTCACGCACCAGCGGCTGCCGGGAACGCTGGCGAGGGCGGCGGTGAGGTCGCGGCAGGCGGCGGCGTCCAGCGGCCCGTACCCGGCGGCCTCGCCGGGCTGCCCGGTCAGCCCGAGCCAGGCCGTGAGCGGGATCGTCAGGTTCACCGACCCGGTCAGCCCGGCCGTGAGTCCGGGCCCGCCGCGCGGGCCGGCCGGGCCCGGCCGCGGGCTCCCGCCGGGCCCCTGCCAGGGATCATCCCCGTCCCGGTCATCTCCGTCCCGGCCAGCTCCGCCGGGGCCGCCATCCTGGTCCTGGCCGGGCAGCAAGGTGGACAGCGGCTGTTCATTCAGCCGGGCGAGGAACACCCGGGAGCGCAGGTACTCCAGGGTCCCCTCGGCGCCGGCCGCCTTCAGGTCGCGGGCGTCGGCGTCGATCTTCTGGTCGGCGGCGAGGACCTCGGCGGGCGGCAGGTCCCGCCCGGCCAGCGACCAGGCCCCGGACGGATCGGCCCAGCACTCCACCCGCGCTTCCTTCTGCGCCTTCTCCCGCCGCTTCACCGCGGCGTCCGGGTCGAGCGCCAGCACCGTGCGGCGCAGCAGCCGCCGCAGCTCGCTGGTCGTCAGCCCCGCGGCGTCCGGCGCGGCGACCGCCGCGACCGCCGCAGCCGGGACGTCGCCGAGCCCGGCGAGCTCCTCGGTGAACGCGATCGCCTTCGGCATGTCGATCCGCCCCGCCGCAAGGGCGGCGGAGGCGGCAGGCAGCCGGGCGAGCGCGGCGGCCAGGTTCAGCAGCCGGTCCGCAGACCGGCACGTTAGCGTCAGCGCGGCGGCGACCTCATCGGCGACGTGCTCGGCCTGGCGGCTGCTGCCGGTGGCGGCGGCATGGGCGGTGCGACGCCCGGCGAGGCCGCTGACGGCCCGCAGCTCCACCGACGCGGCCCACGACGTCAGCCGCCGCGCCGCGCACAGCAGCCCGACCAGCTCATCATCATCGAGCGCGGCCAGCCCCGCCGCAGTGGCGGCGACCGCGGCGGCGGCCAGCGCCGACCCGGGTTCCATGGTGTCCAGCGGGCCGCCGGCGGCGAACCCCCGCGCGCCTTCCTCGCGGTCACGGTGGGCGAACCCCGCCGCCAGCACCTCCCGCGCCGCCGGCGGTGGCGGCGGGGTGCCGGGCTGGCCGGACGGCACGACCACGGGCGGGACATCCCCCCGCGTGGATGGGACGCCCCGCGGGCCCGGGACGTCCTCCGGCGCCGACAGGACGCCTGGTTGCCCATTAGAGACGTCCTCCGGCGCCGGGCTCTCCTGCGGCACGGAGGCGTCGCGCGGCCCGGGGACGTCGCGCGGCCCGGGGACGTCGCGCGGCCCGGGCGGGACGTCCTGCGGCGCAGGAATCTCCTGCGGCCCGGGGACGTCCCGTGGGGCGGCTGGGACGTCGCGCGGGGCATCCTGCTCGTCGGGCACCGGCTCACCTCCCGCGTCAGTGCTAGCTGCTGAAATTACCTTCTTCGATAAAATTAGCGACTGCCTCTGACAAAACCGGCCCGGCCGGGGCGCCCGGCAGAAAAAGGCGCAGAATATTTTCCCCGGGCTGCAGACGCCCGGCCAGCTCGCTAGGCATACCAGCAGGCCCACCTGCAGGCCCGCCGCAGCTCGCTGACGAGAGCCTGCACGCCGGTGCTCCAGCCGGGAGCCCTGGGACGGGGCTCGCGGTCCTGCGAACCCTGACCGGCAGATCTGGCGCTCAGACGAAGCCGCTCACTCTGCCGCCGACCGGGTGCCTGCGACTCGCTATGACCGCGCACTCCCCCTGTCGTAGGGTCCTTCCCGTGGCTGACGCGATCTTCGAGGAACGCCGGCTGGCGGAAATCTACGATCCGCTGGACCCTGACCGCCGCGATCTCGATGCCTACGTCGCCATGGCCGGCGAGTTCGGCGCCATGAGCGTCCTGGACATCGGCTGCGGAACCGGAACGCTGGCCTGCCTGCTCGCCGGACGCGGGGCCGAGGTCATCGCCGTCGACCCGGCGGCCGCCTCCCTGGACGTCGCACGGCGCAAGCCCGGCGCCGACCGCGTCCGCTGGCTGCACGGAGAAGCCGCGAACCTGCCCCCGCTGCGCGTCGATCTGGCGATCATGACCGGGAACGTGGCGCAGGTCTTCGTGACCGACCAGGAGTGGGCGGCGACGCTGCGGGCAGTCCACCGGGCCCTGCGGCCGGGGGGCCGGCTGGTTTTCGAGAGCCGCGATCCGGAGCAGAAGGCGTGGCTGGAGTGGAACCGGCGCCGCAGCTACCGCCGTGTCGTCATCCCGGGCGCCGGCCCCGTGCAGACGTGGACTGACCTGACTGAAGTCAGGGGAAACCTGGTCTCCTTCCGGACGACCTTCGTGTTCGACAGCGACGGCGCGACGGCGACCTCGGACTCCACGCTGCGGTTCCGGGACAGAGACGAGCTCGCCGCCTCGCTGGCTGCGGCCGGCCTGGTCGTCGACGAGGTCCGGGACGCCCAAGACCGGCCCGGACGTGAGCTTGTCTTCGTGTGTAGTACCCCCGGGGCCGCGGTCGCCGGGCAGGGATTGACAGCGCAGAAGCGGATACTCAGGCTGTGAACCTGAGATGAGCGACAGCGGAACCAACGACGACCACGGATCACGGCCGGACGGTAGCGGCCGACCGAAGATGGCCGCCTCGCCGGCCGCCGCCCGACGTGCGCTCACGCAGAGTGAGGCCGAAGGCCTGGCTCACCTTCCCCTGCTCGCCGACGTTGATGACGACGTCCTGAAGCGGCTCGCAGGCAAGGCAGAGGCAGTCGAGCTGCCAGCGGCAGACTGGCTGTTCAGGGCGGGTGCGGAGGCGGACTGCGCTTACTTGCTGCTGACCGGCCGCCTGGAGGTTATCCAGGATGGGGAGCTTGTCAACCAGCTCACCCATGGCGCCGTACTCGGCGAGCTCGCCCTGCTTACCAGCGCGCCACGGTCCGCATCTGTCCGCGCCCGCCGGGACAGCACGCTGCTGCGACTCACGCGCGAGGACTTTGAGGCCATCGCGGCTGCCGAGCCCGGCATGATGCGCGCGGTTGCGGCAGGCCTCGCCGCGCAGCTGCAGCGGCGCCCGAGTATGCCGCTCATGCCCGCTCCGCCGAGCGTGATCGCGGTTGTCGCCGTCGACGACGACGCCTGTGCGGCCCATATCGGGGGCCGGCTCGTCCAGGCGATCGCCCGGCACCTGCGGGTTCTCGATCCGGGTCGGGTCGACGCGAACGGGCTCGGGCGCGCCGAGCAAGACTGGGACCGCGTCGTTGTCACCGCAGAGAATCACGATGGTCAGTGGCGGGACTTCTGCCTCCGCTGCGCTGACCGCGTAGTACTCGTGGCCGGCCGCCCTTCGCCGCCTCCTGGCGGGCCGGTACATCCCGCCGAGACGGGTGCGGACCTCGTCCTGGACGGCGAGGTGAGCCGCGGCCAGCTCGTCGCCTGGCACGACGCGTATGAGCCCAGGTCAAGCTGCGTCCTGCGAGGAACTGCCGGGCTCGCGTCCGGGCTGCTCTCTCTCGGAGCCCGGGTTTCCGGTCGCTCGATCGGATTGACCCTGGGCGGCGGCGGCGCGCGCGCGTTCGCCCACATCGGCGTGCTGGAGGAGCTTGATGCCCGCGGCATCCAGGTTGACCGGGTCAGCGGCAGCAGCATGGGCGCGCTCATCGGCGCGCTTTATGCCAGGGGGCTTGGCGCCGACGCGATTTACGCAGCGGTCTACGAGGCCTTCGTCCGGGGCAACCCGCTGAGCGACTACATGGTGCCGCGTCAGTCGCTGTCGCGCGGCCGGAAGACGATGCGAGAGCTGGAACGGGCCTTCGGCGGCGAGCTCATCGAGGAACTCGCCAAGGAGTTCCGCTGTGTCAGCGTCGACCTGCTGCGGCGTACGCCGGTCGTGCACGCTCGCGGCCGGGTTGTCGACGCCGTCGCCGCCTCGCTCCGGGTGCCTGGCTTGTTCGCGCCCTATCCCCTGAACGGGAGCCTGCACATTGACGGCGGCGTGCTGGACAACCTGCCCGTCAGAGCGCTACGCACCGGTGAGGGGCCGGTCATCGCGGTCAGCATCCCGTCTGCGATCGCGCGGGACGCGGGCGGCCCGCAAGGCGCGGCCCCGCAGATCCCCGGGCTCGTCGAGACGCTCCTGCGCGTGATGATGCTGAGCAGCGAGAACGCCGCGGAGGCAGCGCGCGCCGATGCCGACCTGGTGATCACTCCGGACACCTCTGGCTTCGGTCTGCGGGACTTTCGCCGCGTCGACCTGATCCGGGAGGCAGGCCGAACGGCCGCGCGGGCGGCCCTGGCCAGCGCAGCAAGCGAGGCGATGCTCGGCCGCGGTCCGGCCCAGCCGATGTGACCCAGAAGGGTGGCCCCTAGTCCCCGGGCGTGTACACCCGGTCGGCTAGCGCCCTCGCCAGCTGGAAAAGAATGTCGGCGGCGCACGCGGGATCGTGCTTGCGGAGTTCGTCGAGGAAGTGCCGGCGAATGACAAGTACCTGACCGTCTGTCATTGCCTGGACAGAGGCACTGCGCCGGCCCAGGGTCCCGAAGAAGCCGATCTCCCCGACCACGTCATCGGGCCCGATGACACGCAGGCGGCGGTCCCCGTCGCGGACCTCGAACGTGCCGTCCAGAATCACGAATATCTCGCGCTGAGAGAGATCTTTCTCGGTGAGCAGCAGGCCGGCGGGCACGCTCATCAGGAACCCCCCGTCGGAGAGCTTGCGCACCGTTTCGTCGGTGAGCGCATTGAGCACGCCAGGGCGCGGGGAAGCAGTCGCACGGAGAAGGCTCACCCGGTCCCATACCGCCTCTCGGTCGACTTGCACGGGAACCGCGTCGGTGGCCAGGAGGTGGGCAAACGGTTCGAGTGACAACGCTGCCCTGCCATCCGGGCCGTAACGCGGGTCGGCGAGCGGCGCCAGGAACGAACCGACCTGCTGCATGTAGGCGACGTCGGACAAGAACATCACTAACGGAACCTCGACTCCATCCGGGGTCGCGACGACGCGGCCGGCGTAAGCGCGAAAACCGAGCCGGCGATAATGCCGCACGAGACCCGGTGCGCAGTTGATGAACCCGACGTCAACACCCCGTTCAATGGACAACTGAGCCAGTGCGACCGCGAGTGAGACAAGCAAGCGCTGGCCACGCTCGTCGGGCTTGACCATGAGTCGTCCCCACTCGCAGGTCCCGAGGCGCTCCAACCCTGGGAACCGCTCCATCGAGAAGGTGTCCCAGTCCTTTGCGTTTACCGCGCCCGCCCGCCAATGGCGCAGCCTTGCCGTACCGGTTACCGTGCCGTCTCGGCCGAGCGTATACAGCAGCAGCGTGTAGTCCTTGTCATCCTCGGCATCATGGACCCGCCGGCTGGCGTGGTCGGCATTGCCAAGCTTGCGTCCTAGCTCGTCGACGTAGATCGAGTAGCGAAACCGGAATAGCGCGTCTCGTTCTTCTTCGGACTCCGCGACCATTACCGGCTGAAGTGCTGCGACTAAGTCCGGGGCGCTCTCGTGCAGCCACTCGCTCGGCTCGATCTGCCTGCTCACGAGAGGGCCAGCACGCCGTTCTCGAACCGCGCGACAACCTGCGCCTCTTCGCGCCAGCCAGCGGGAAGCTCTGAGTCGTCCTCGGCGGCCAATCCCGGGATGAAGCGCACTGCCACGATGGGACCTTCGTCGAAGACCAGCGTGCCATCCGACGCGCATACGCCGCGGAGGCCGCTGCCGTGACGGAACCACCGCACGAACGGATCCCCGAACTGCTCAAGCGTGGCGCGCGTCAAGGGATCGAAGTCAACCGCCGAGAACTGGGGCGGGAGCGCACCGGTGATCGCTCTGCCGAGGATCGCGTACGCCTCGACGAGGCTCCTTAGCGCGGACAGGAAGTCCTCATATCCCATGCGAGCCTTCACAGCGTCCCCTTGAGCAAGGCTTCCTTCAGCATCCAGGAAGCTAGTTCCACGCGGGACTCGAGCGCTATCCGCTGGACAAGCCCGGCGAGAACCTGATTGACGTCTCCGGCCACATGGACGAGGCGGTGGCCAAGCTGGGGTAGAGCTTCGGCCGCGACGGCCTCCGGATCCATCGCCCAACTCGCCATCTTCGTCCCGGCCCCCGCCTGAAAGCCGGTCCGCGTCGGGCCCGGGATGACGAGCAGGAGATCAACGCCTGAGCCCTGGAGTTCCTGCCAGAGACCGCAGGCAAACGACGTCTCAAACGCCTTCGTCGCGGTGTAGACAACGCTCTGGCCGATCCCCGGCGCAAGCGAGTTGATCGAGGACACCAGCACCACGCCGCCGCTGCCCCGAGCGCGCATCGCCGGCAGAAACTCGTGCACGAGCCCTACATATGCGTCCACGTTTACCGCGAGCATGCGCCGATAGGTCGGAATGTCGACGGACTCGAACGGGCCGGATCGACCGAAGGACGCGTTGGAGATGAGCAGCCCGAGCTCGCGATCTCCAAGGCGGTCCGCGATCCGCTGCACCGCGCCGGGCTCGGCGAGATCAACGCACAAGCTCTCTACCTCTACGCCGTGCGCGCTGGCGATCTCGTCGCGTGCCTGGTCAAGGGGCCCCTGCTCGTTCGATAGCACTAGGCAAGGCATACCCGCGGACGCGACGTGGCCGGCCATCGCGCGTCCGATGCCACTCGACGCGCCCGTGATCAGCGCCCAGCCCGGGTACCGCGCCGCTAACATGGCACCGACCCTAACCCGGGCCACCCTCGCTGCCAAGACGGATGCCCCTGAGCAATCGCGCTCTCGCGCACTCAGCCGCCGGCGATATCGAGATCGAGCGGCATGCGGTCTAGGCCGGAGGAGTTTGTAGGGTGACTCCGTGAGCGGCGGTCCCCGGCTGAGCTGGGCTCTCCTGACATCCTTCGATCCGGGACGCGCCGGGCGAGTTCCGGTGGATCTCGGGCGAGAGTGGCAGGTGGCCGGGGAATCGCTGAACCTGGTGGCGCGGCCGGTCGAGCGGTTCGAGCTCGCGGGCACACTGAATGGCCATCCCGGGCATGTGCGATCCGACCGGGCAAAGGATAACTTTCCCGGCATCTTTGCCCTGGCGGTCGCCAGCCGCTCCGCCCGCGAGCCCCTCCGCTCGCACAGCCTTAACGCAGCCGCCGCCGCGCTGATGTCCTGGGCCCAGGTCTACCGGGTCACGGGAAACCCGATCGACGAGTGGTTCCTCGTGCCGCTGTTGCAGGCCATCGACCTGGTGGCCGGTTCCCTCAGCCCGCCGGAGGAAGCGACCCTGCGGGGATGGGCAGCGGAACTCGTGCGCAGCGGGGACCACTTCTACCAGCGCCTGGCCGACCGCAACCCGGCGCGGGCCAACAACTGGATGGCCCGCCGGCTGCTGATCCGCGCCGTGGCGTGCACGGTGGCCGGGGACGCCACGGCCCGGGCGGCGATGCCAGGACTGCTGCGCGAGTTCGTGGCCCGCAACTATGTTGCGGGCCCGGCCGGCGAGCGTGATGGCCGGACCTTCGACTTTATCCAGCGCGACGCCCTGCACTACCACGTCGCCGCGGTGCAGCCGCTGGTGGAGGTGATGCTCTGCACGCCTGACCTGGCGGACACCGATGTCCGGGCGGCGGTCCTGTCCGGGCTGGAGTTTCTCCGGCCGTTCTTCCTCGGCGAGCAGGAGCACATCGAGTTCGCCCGCACGTCCATCTCCTTCGACATCGAACGCCGCGACGACGGGAACACGGCATTCCGCGACGCGCTATGGGATCCCGCTCACGGGCGCGTGGTGCTGCGCCTGGCCCGGGCGGCGTTCCCCGAGATCCGGGGCTGGACCGAGCAGATCGTCGACCACCGGTACGACCCCCGGACCAAGCTCCTCGCCGCCATCCACGGCGAGCCGCAGCGCCGCGCGGAATGGCCGTGACCTCGGGCGCCTGGCGCGCGCGTTAGGGACCGGACGGCCCGCAGCGGCCGTGCGCCAGGCACTATAGGCAGTTGAGGAGGGAACGTGTGACGACCCGGGGCGCTCCGCTCGTGATCAAGCGCATGAGCCCTGTCCGGACAGCGCTGACGGCAGGCGCCGCGACCACTCTGCTGGCCATCACGTTCGTCGTCGCGCTGATGTCCTTCACCCAGACCCAGACAGCCAGCGCGATCCGGGCGGCGCTCGCCCGGCCGGACAACCTGGCGATCACGATGACCGGGTCGCTGTTCGCGCAGCAGCAGCCACGGGCCCGGGCAGCCATCCGCGGCGACCTGCGGCACGCGTTAGGCCCGGTCCCCTTCACTCTGTACGGGTCGCTCCGGGTAGACGGGCTGGCGCTGCGCGGGAACGTGCCAGCCAGCCGGGCCAGGGCCGGCGGCACGCGGCCGATCGCCACGGTCGTCGCCGCGGATGCCCTCGCCGGTCACGCGACGCTGATCGCCGGCCGCTGGCCGGCGGCCGTCCCGGCCGGCCAGCCGGTGCCCGTCGCGGTCTCGGCGCGGGCCGCGGCCCGCCTTGGCGTGTCCGCCGGACAGGTCTTCACCGTCCGGTCTCCCTACGACCGCAGGAACGCCAGGCTGCGGGTCAGCGGCGTCTTCCGGCCGGACGACCCGGCAGGTCCGTACTGGCAGCTCGACCCGCTGCACGGAAAGGGGATACAGCGGGCAGGCGGGTTCACCACCTACGGCCCGCTGTTCACCAGCGCCGGCGCGATGCAGGCCGGCCCGCTCTCGGCCACGCTGGCCGGCTGGGTCGCCATGCCCCGCTCGGCCGCCAGCATCGCCCGTGCGGGGCTGCAGCCACTGAGCGACCGGCTGAGCTCGGCTCTCGGCCAGCTGAACGGGTCCACTGCGGCCGGCAATCCGGTGGCGACATCCCCGCTGCCTGCGCTGCTGTCCCGGCTGTCCGCTGCGGTGCTCATTTCCCGCTCGCTGCTGCTGATCGGCCTGCTGGAATTGCTGGTGCTGGCCGCCGCGACGCTCACCCTGATGGGACGGGCGCTCGCGGGCGAGCGCCGGGCGGAGACCGCGCTGCTGCGCGCCAGGGGAGGCGCAGAACGCCAGCTTGTCCGGCTCGGTGCCGCCGAGGGCACGCTGCTCGTCGCTCCCGCCGTGCTCATCGGGCCGGTTCTCGGGATATGGCTGGCCAGCCGGCTGGCGGCCGGCCGCGTGCACCTGGCGGCGGGTGCCGCCGCGGCGGGCGCGGGCGCGCTGTCCGGCGCGGGCGCGGGCATCTGGCTGATTGCGCTGGCGATCGCAGCGGTCAGCCTCTCGGTCATGCTGATCCCCTCGGTACGCGCCGCCGTCTCGCCGATCGCGGTTGCCACCATGCGCGGCCGGCAGCGTGCCATCGGTGCGGCCAGCCGGGCCGGCGCGGACCTGGCGCTCGTTGCCCTCGCCGCGGCGGCCTGCTGGGAACTCGCTCACACCAGCGTCGCGCTGACTGTCGCGGCCGGCGGCCGGCTCAGCCTCGATCCTGTGCTGGTCGCCGCGCCCGTGCTCGCCGCGCCCGCCTGCAGCGTGCTGATCCTGCGAACGCTGCCGCTCGCGGCCCGCCTCGCCGACCGCAGCGCGGCGAGAGGCCGCCAGATCGTCCTGCCGCTCGCCTCCTGGTCCATCGGGCGCCGCCCGCTGCGGCACGCCGGGCCGCTGCTGATCACGGTGATCTCGCTGGCCACCGCAGTGCTCGCGGTCAGCCAGTACCAGACCAGCCGGCAGGCAGCGCGCGACCTGGCGGCCTTCACCACCGGCTCGGACTACCGGGTCGACCTGCCCTACGGCCCGCTGTCTCTTGGCGAGGTTGACCGGATGACCGGGCTGAAGGGCGCGAGCACCGTCATGCCGGTGGTCCGTGGCGTAGCCACGCTCAGCGACAACGTGACCACCGCGACCGTGCTCGGCCTGACCGGCGCCAAGGCCGCGTCCGCCGTGCTGCTGCGGGCCGACCTGGCAAAGGAGCCGTTCGCCAAGCTCAGCAAGCTGATCACCCCGGCCGCGGCGCCGCCAGGCGCGGCTACCCCGGGCGCGGCTACCCCGGGAACAGCTACCCCGGGAACAGCGACGGCAAAGGACCCGGCGGCGGCGGGCATATCGGCGGTGCTGCCCGGCACAGTACTGCCCGGCCGGCCTGAGCGGATCTCGGTCACCGCGACGCTCAGCCAGGGCCGCGGCCTCGGCGCCCCCGAATTGCAGCTACAGGTCAGGGACGGCGCGGGACTGTACTACCTCATCGCTGCGGGCGCGCTCCCGGCCGACGGGCGGCCGCACACGCTCATCGCCGATCTCGGGCCCGGCGACCATGCCGCCTACCCGCTCCGGCTGGCCGGCGTCCAGGTGCTCTTCACACCGCCGTCGAAGCCGGAAACCGGCGTGCTGCGGGTCGGCCCGGTCCGGGTCACGAACACCGGCAGCGGACCGTTCCCGCCGACCGCGCCCCGGGTCAGGCACGCGCTGCCTGCCACCATGACCAGGTTCCCGGCCGGGCCGAACGGCACCCCGCAGGGCGCCGACTTCGCCCAGCTCAGCTGGCTGCGGAAGCCGCCGGTCATTCCGGCAATAGCGACCAGCGCGTTCCTCGCCGCTACCCGCCAGCGGGTCGGCTCGGAGGTCAGCCTCTCGGTCAGCAACGTGCAGCTCAAGGTGCGGATAGTCGCGTCCGTCTCGGCCTTCCCGACCATTCCCGCGGCCGGCGGCGGCCTCATACTCGACGCCGAGCCGCTGCAGCAGGCGCTCACGACGTCGAACGCCGTGCCGCTGCCGGCCACCGAGTGGTGGCTGCGGGCCGCCCGCGCGCCCGATTTCCGTGGCATCGCGCCCGGCCTGCAGGTCACCAGCCGGACCGCGGTCGCGGCGGCGGTGATCGGCGATCCGTTCGACGTCGATGTCCGGCTGGCGCTTGCGGCCATCGCGGCGGCCGCCGTCATCCTGGCCATCGCTGGTTTCGCGGTGAGCGCCGCCGCCGCCCGGGAACGGCGGCCCGAGCTGGCGCTGCTCGACGCGCTCGGAATGCCCCGCAGGCAGCTGACCAGGATGCTGCGCACCGAGCAGATCCTGCTCGCGCTGCCCAGTGCCGCCGCCGGGGTCGCACTGGGGGCGGTACTCGCGCACCTGATCGTGCCTGCGCTGATCCTTACGCCTACCGGCGGCGTCCCCCCGCTGCCCGTCATCGTGACGGTCCCGTGGCTGATAGCGGCGGCCATGGCGGCGGTCATCGCCGCCTTTCCGGTGATCGTGGCGCCGCTCACCGGGCGGGCCAGTGACACCGTCACTGTGCTGCGGCAGGGAGCGCAGGAATGAGGACCGCCAGAAGGCTGCTGGCCGGCGGTGGCGCGCCGCGCCCGAGTCGCGTGCTGGCGCTCGTGCTGCTGGCCACGTGCTTCGTCACGGCAGCCGCACCGCGCCTCCTGGAGATATTCCAGACCCGGGTCCTGCGGGAGACGCTGGCCGCCGCGCCGTCGGTGGACCGGTCGATCACCGTCACGACCGGGTGGGTAACAGCTAGCCGGAACAGGCGCGACCATCCCACCGGCGCGCAGCTGACGGCCACCGCGCCGGTGCTCAGCCAGGCCATCCGGCCGCCGCTGGTTACCTCGCCGGGCAGCATCTGGACCAGCGTCAGCACTCCCGTTGTCACCGTGCTGAACCCGGCCGCCACGGCCAGGCCGGGGATCAAGGACCCGGAACTGGAGCTGGTCTACCGGAATCCGGCACGCGGCAATCTCCGGCTGGCCGCGGGAACCCTGCCGGACCGGTTCTCGACCCGCATGGTGGCCGGGCAGCGCGTCCCGGTAATCGACGTTGCCGTCACGGTCGCCACCGCAGCCAGGTTCGGGCTGCATCCTGGTTCCGACATCCGGACCGGCACGCAGCCGTTTAACTCGAAAACCGGGGGGCTCGTGGAGCATGTGACCGGGCCGCCGACCGCCATCCTGCACGTGACCGGGGTGGTGCGGCCGGCCATCCCGTCATCGGCCTTCTGGACCTACGACTCGCTCGTCGCGGCACCGGTGCTGCAGGACGCGTTCTCCTCGGATCCGGGTCCGTTCTGGGCCGGCGCGGTCCTCATCGGGCCGGCCGAGCTCGCCGCGCTGCCGACTGTCTTCCCCGGCCAGCAGCTCAGCCTGCTATGGGACTTCCCGCTGCGGCTGGGATCGCTGACGGCAAGCCAGGTACCGCAGGTGCAAAGCGTGCTCAACGGCATGAAAGGCAGCCTGATCGCCAACATCGCTGGCGCGCGGTATCCGCTGCCGCTCACGTTCGTCGGCAACCCGCAGACCGCGCTGGCGTCCTTCCCGCCGCAGGAATCTGCCGCCGACCAGGTCCTCTCGCTGACGATCACGGGACTCTTCCTGATCGCCGTGGTGCTGATCCTGCTGGCGTCACGCCTCATCGTGGAGCGGCGCGACGAGGAGCTTGCCGCGCTGCGCGCGCGGGGCAGTTCGCTGCCAGGTCTCGCACTGCGCATCCTCGCTGATACGGGCCCGTTGCTCGTTGTCTCGCTGGCCGCCGGGATCGCGGCGGCGGTGGCAGTCAGCCCGGAATGCGGCGTTATTGCTTCCTGGGAGATGACGGCGTTGCTCGGAGCCACCGCGCTGGCGGCCCCGCCGCTGCTCGCCGTGATCAGGCACCGGGACAGCGCGCAGCCGCGCCGCGCCGCGCGCGCCGACGTCACGATCCCCCGCCGGTCCCCGCGGCGGGCGGTGGCCGAGATGTCGGCCGCGGCGCTGGCCGTACTTGTCGTCGCGGCGCTGCGGTTCCGCGCGCCGGGCGGCGGCGGCGGCGTGAACCTGGTGACCGGGACGGGCCCGCTGCTTGTCGCGCTGCTCGCCGCGCTGGTCGCGATCCGCTGTTATCCGGCTCCGCTCCGGCTGCTGCTCCGGTTCAGCGCGCACCGCCGCGGCGCTGCCGGGTACCTGGGGCTGGCCCGGGCGGCGCGTTCCGCGTCGACGGCGCTGCTGCCCGCGCTCGCGCTGATCCTGGCCATGGCGCTGGCCGGTTTCGGCGGCATGGTCGCGTCGACGGTCAGCAGCGCCCGGGTGGCCGGCTCCTGGCGGCAGGTGGGCGCCGACGCTTCGGTCACCGTCGCCGATATCCACCCGATCACCGCGGCAGCCGCGGCCAGGCTGGCCCGGGTGGCCGGGACGCGGCACGCGGTGACGGTGTCGGACGAGTCAGGGCGCCTGCTCATCGCCGGGCGCGTAGTGAACACGACGGCCGTGGACACGGCCCCGGTGCCGTACGCGGCGCTCAGCGCCGATACCCCGTTTGGCTCGTTCGCGCCGTCGCTGCTGGCTGACCGGGGCCGGGCAGCGACGGCGGCCATTCCGGTGCTCGTCTCCCCCGACATGGCGAGCCTGGCCGGCCGGACCGGCACGCTGTCCACCAACGTCGACCAGCCGCTGCTGGTCCGGGTGGCGGGGGTGCTGCCCGCTACGCCTGCCGTCCCGGCCGGCTCGTTCATGGTGGTGCCCGCGTGGGCGGCGAACCGCAACGCCGGGCCGTGGCCGGTCAACGAGGCGCTGCTAACGGGCGCGCAGCTGGATCCGGCGGCGCTGCGGTCGGTCGTGCACAGCGCCGTCCCGGGCGGGACGCTCACGCTGCGCGCCGCCGTCCTGCGGCAGGACGTCGCCGCCAGCCCGCTGGCGAGCGCGGCCACCCAGATCTTCGCGCTGTGCCTCGCGGCCGCCGCGCTGCTGGCGGTGGCCGCGGTGGTGCTCGGCCTTGCCCTGTCCGCTGACTCGCGCAAGGGGCTGCTGGTCACCCTGACTACCCTCGGTCTGCGGAGCCGCCAGGCCAGGGCGGTCGCTTTGCTCGAGGCACTGCCGCTGCTCGTCGTCGCGGTGGCCGGGGGGCTGCTCGCGGCGCTGGCGCTGCCGGTGGCCGTCGGTCCCGCGGTAAATCTCGCCGTCTTCATCGGTTCCGGCCCCGCGGTTACCGTGCAGCCCGCGCTGCTGCCACTGGCGGTCGCGGCCGGCGGTACCGCGGTACTTGTCATCGTTACCGCGCTGGGGCAGTCCGCCGCCGCGATGCGGGGCAGCATCGGCCAGGCGCTCCGGAAGGGAGCAGACCAATGACGAGCGTCGGCAGGCGGCCCGGCGCCGCCGGGGAGACCCTGACCGAGCTAGAACGGGCAGCCGCGGCGGACACCGGGAGCAAGGACGGATTCGGCGCCGGCGCGGTGATCGCGTGCGACCGGCTGGTCCGCATCTACACGGTCGAGGGGATCGAGATCCAGGCGCTGCAGGGCCTGGACCTGGAGATCCGGCCGGGCGAGCTGACCGCCGTGGTCGGGGCATCCGGCAGCGGCAAGTCGACGCTGCTCAACATCCTGTCCGGGCTGGACCGTCCCACCGCCGGCCAGGTCGTGGTGGCCGGCCACGACCTGCTGCTGATGAAAGGCAAGGAACGGCTGGCCTACCGGCGCCAGACGGTGGGCTTCATCTGGCAGCAGACCGGGCGCAACCTGCTCAGCTACCTGACCGCAGCCGAGAACGTGGCGCTGCCCATGCGGTTCGCCGGGCTGGCCCGCCGGCCGCGGAAGGCCAGGGCGGCCGAGCTACTTGACCTGCTCGGCGTTGCGCAGTGCAACGACCGCTACCCGGCGCAGCTGTCCGGCGGGGAGCAGCAGTGCGTCGCCATCGCGGTGGCGCTGGCCAACCAGCCGCGGGTCGTGCTGGCCGACGAGCCGACCGGCGAGCTTGACACCGCCGCAGCCGCGCATGTCTTCGCCGCGCTTGCCGCCGCCAACGCGGAATCGGGCGTGACCGTGCTCGTCGTCACTCACGACGCCGCGGTCTCGGCTCATGTGCGGCGGACCATCGCGATCCAGGACGGCCGGACGAGCACCGAGGTGCTGCGCCATCCCGCGCCATCCCGCGGCCGCCGGGCAGACGGCACCGGCGGGGACGGCACCGGCGGGGACGGCACCGGCGGGGACGGCACCGGCGGGGACGGCACCGGCGACGATACCGGGGGCGGAAGCGACGGCGCCGAGGAGTTCGCCGTGCTCGACCGGGCCGGCCGGCTGCAGCTGCCACGCGACTTCACCGACTCCCTTGGCATGCGGGACCGGGTGCGGCTGGCGCTGGAGACCGATCACATCGCGGTGTGGCCGGGTACACCGGGCGAGCGGCGGGAGGAGACGTGACCGCAGCGCGGGATGACTCCGCCGGCCAGCGGGCCATGGTCAGGGTCCGCTCGCTGGTCCGGACATACGGCGGCGGCCGGGCGGCCGTCCGCGCGCTGCGCGGCGCCTCCTTCGATGTCGCGCCGGGCGAGCTCGCCGCCCTGGAGGGGCGTTCCGGCTCGGGCAAGACCACGCTGCTGAACATCATCGGCGGCCTTGACCGGCCGGACTCCGGCACGGTCGAGATCGGGGGCACCGAGGTGACCCGCCTGAGCAGGGACGAGCTGGCCAGGCTGCGCCGGGAGACGCTGGCATTCGTCTTCCAGTCCTACGCGCTGATCCCGATCCTGACGGCAGCGGAGAACGTGGCCGTCCCGATGCGGCTGACCAGAACGGATCCCGCCGCGCGGGACGAGCGGGCGATGCTGCTGCTGCGCATGGTCGGACTGGGCGAGCACGCGCACCAGCGTGCGTACGAGCTCTCCGGCGGCCAGCAGCAGCGGGTCGCCATCGCCCGGGCACTGGCCAACAGGCCCAGGCTGCTGATCGCCGACGAGCCCACCGGGCAGCTCGACTCCCAGAACGCCGCGCAGATCATGCGGCTGCTGCGGGCGCTGTCCGACAGCGAAGGGGTAACGGTGCTCGTCGCTACGCATGATCAGGCACTGCTGGCGAGAGCCGACCGACAGCTGCGTATATCTGATGGCGTGGTCACCGAGGCGACGACGAAGGCAACCGGCGGCTGACCGGCCTGGCGGGGCGACCCGGTCACCGGCGCCGCGCACGGGGACGAGGCGGCCAGGCCGCCGGGCTGTCAGACTACGGCCATGCAGACGCTCGTAGTCGACCACCCGCTGGTCGCGCACAAGCTCACCGCGATGCGCGACGCCCGCACCGATTCACCCGCGTTCCGCCGGCTCAGCGACGAGCTGGTGACCTTGCTCGCCTACGAGGCCACCCGGCGGATCCGGGTGGAGCAGGTCCAAGTGAGCACTCCGGTCGGCCAGGCCGGCGGGGTCAGGCTGGCCAAGCCGGTGCCGCTGGTGGTGCCGGTGCTGCGGGCCGGCCTCGGCATGCTGGACGGGATGGCCCGGCTACTGCCCCAGGCCGACGTCGGCTTCGTGGGGCTGGCCCGGAACGAGGAGACGCTGGTCGCGTCGACCTACGCGACCAGGCTGCCCGCCGACCTGACCGGGCGCGAGGCGTTCGTGCTCGACCCGATGCTGGCCACCGGCGGGACACTGCAGACGGTGATCGCCATGCTCGTGTCCCGCGGGGCGGCCGCGGTCACCGCGATCTGCCTGCTGGCCGCGCCGGAGGGCGTCGCCAGGCTGGCCGAGGCGTTCGGGGAGGACCTGCCGGTTCCGGTGCGGGTGGTGACCGCGGCCATGGACCAGGGGCTGGATGAGCGCGGCTACATCGTGCCGGGCCTCGGCGATGCCGGGGACAGGCTGTTCGGCGCGGTATAGGCGGCCGGGTGTTAGCGTCGGCGTCATGCCCGGCCAGCCAGTCGACCCCGGCCAGCCAGTCGGCCCCGGCCAGCCAGTCGACCCCGGCCAGCCAGTCGACCCCGGCCAGCCAGTCGGCCCCGGTCAGCGAGTCGACGCCGTTGTGTTCGATCTCGGCGGGGTGCTGATCGACTGGGATCCGCGCTACGTGTACCGGCCCCTGTTCGCCGATCCCGCCGAGATGGAGGACTTCCTGGCCAGGGTCTGCAGCACTGACTGGCACCGCGCGAATGACCTCGGCGCCGACATCACGCAGTCGTGCCGGCGGCTCGCGGCGGCGCACCCGCGGTACGAGGAAATGATCATGGTCTGGGCGGAGCGCAGCGAGGAGATGGCGGCCGGCCAGTTCGACGCGACCGTCACGGTGCTCGGCGAGCTGAAGGCGGCCGGGCTCCGCTGCTACGCGCTGAGCAACATGGAACCGGACGCGTTCACCACCCGGCGGGCCCGCTTCCCCTTCATGGAGTGGTTCGACGGGCACGTGATCTCCGGCATCGAGGGCGTGGCCAAGCCGGACCGGCGGATCTTCGAGCTCCTGCTCCGGCGTTACGGGCTCCAGCCGGGGGCGACGGTGTTCGTGGACGACTCGCCCGGCAACGTCGAGGCGGCCCGGGCGCTGGGCATCGTGGCGCTGCAGTACACCTCGGCGCACCGGCTCCGGCAGGACCTCCGCGCCTTGGGGCTCCCCTTGCGGCGGCTGCGCTAGATCCCGACCGGATGCCAGACGGTCTTGATCTCAGTGAACGCCAGCATCCGGCGCGGGCCGGGCGGCGCTGCCCAGTCCTCGTCGGCGGCGAACACCCGCTTGACGTTGCCCGCGGCGAGCCGCTCAAGCTCGCCGCGGCCGGACACGCCGACCCCGGTCAGGTCGATCGCGTTGACATCCATGTGACCGGCCAGCACCGGCGCGAGCTCGGCGGCCAAGCCGGTGAGCACGTTCACCACGCCGGCCGGCACGTCCGATGTCGCCAGCACCTCGGCGAGCGTGACCGCGGCCAGCGGATAAGCCTCGCTGGCCACCACGACCGCGGTGTTGCCGCTGGCGATGACCGGCGCGAGGACGCTGACCAGGCCGAGCAGGCCGGACCCGGCCGGGGCCACGACCGCGACCACCCCGGCCGGCTCCGGCACGCTGAAGTTGAAGTACGGCCCGGCCACCGGATTGGCCGCGCCGGCCACCTGGGCGATCTTGTCCGGCCAGCCCGCGTACCAGACCCACCGGTCGATCGCCGCGGCCACGGCCCGGTCGGCTTCGGCGGCGGAAAGACCCTCATTCCGAACGGAGGTCTCGGTGAACTGCGCGGCACGGCCGTCGAGTAGCTCGGCGACGCGGTAAAGGACCTGCCCGCGGTTGTATGCGGTCGCGCCCGACCACGCGGCGAACGCGGCCCGTGCCGCGGTCACCGCGTCCCTGGCATCCTTGCGCGAGGCCCGGGCCGCGTGCGCGAGCAACGTGCCGTCAGCCCCGGTCACCGGGTAGGACCGGCCCGACTCCGACCGCGGGAACGCCCCGCCGATGAACAGCTTGTAGGTCTTCCTGACGCCGAGCCGCGGCGGGGCCGGAGCGCGGCCGCCCGCCGGGCCGGCCGGTGCCGCCGCCGCTGCCCTGGGCGGCCGCCTGGCCCTAGCCGGCCGCCGTGGCCCGGCGCGGTCAGGCATCGAGGTACGCGGCAAGGCCGTGCCTGCCGCCCTCCCGCCCGAACCCGGACTCGCGATAGCCGCCGAACGGGCTCGCGGGGTCGAACCTGTTGTAGGTGTTGGCCCAGATGACCCCGGCGCGCAGCCGCTGGGCCATCCACAGGATCCGGCTGCCCTTCTCGGTCCAGACCCCGGCCGACAGCCCGTACGGGGTGTTGTTCGCCTTCGTCACCGCTTCCTCCGGCGTGCGGAACGTCAGTACCGACAGGACCGGCCCGAAGATCTCCTCGCGGGCGATCCGGTAGGACTGGCTCACGCCGGTGAAGACCGTCGGCGGGAACCAGAAGCCGCGGGCCGGCAGCGGGCACGGCGGCGACCAGCGCTCCGCGCCCTCGGCGTCGCCGGCCGCGGACAGCGCGCTGATCTTGTCGAGCTGCTCGCGGGAGTTGATCGCGCCGATATCGGTGTTCTTGTCGAGCGGATCGCCGAGGCGCAGGGTGGCCAGCCGCTCCTTGAGCCGGTCGACCACGGTGTCGGCGACCGATTCCTGGACCAGCAGCCGCGAGCCCGCGCAGCAGACGTGGCCCTGGTTGAAGAAGATGCCGTTCACGATGCCCTCGACTGCCTGGTCGGCCGGCGCGTCGTCGAAGACGATGTTGGCGCCCTTGCCGCCGAGCTCGAGCGTGAGCCGCCGGCCGGTGCCGGCCAGCGCGCGGCTGATCTCCTTGCCGACGTCGGTCGATCCGGTGAAGGCGACCTTGTCCACGCCCGGGTGGCTGACCAGCGCGGCGCCGGTGTCACCGGCGCCGGTCAGCACGTTCACCACGCCGGGCGGCAGGTCCGCCTGCTGGCACACCTCGGCGAGCAGCAGCGCGGTCAGCGGCGTCGTCTCGGCCGGCTTGAGCACGCAGGTGTTGCCGGCGGCCAGCGCGGGCGCGAGCTTCCACGCGGCCATCAGCAGCGGGAAGTTCCACGGGATCACCTGCCCGGCCACGCCGAGCGGCCGCGGCGCCGGGCCGAGGCCGGCGTACTCCAGCTTGTCGGCCCAGCCCGCGTAGTAGAAGAAATGCGCGGCGGCGAGCGGCACGTCGACGTCCCTGGACTCCCTGACCGGCTTGCCGTTGTCGAGGCTCTCCAGCACGGCGAACTCGCGGGCCCGCTCCTGCAGGACGCGGGCGATCCGGTACAGGTACTTGGCCCGCTCGGCGCCCGGCATCGGGCCCCAGGCGTCCTGGTGGGCGGCGCGCGCGGCGGCGACAGCCCGGTCCACGTCCGCCTGGCCGGCCAGCGCGACCTGGGCGAGCGTTTCCTCGGTCGCGGGATTGACCGTCGGGAACTGCCGCCCGTCCGCGGCCGGGCCGAACTCGCCGTCGACGAACAGGCCGTACTCGCCCGCGATCGTGACGACCGCACGCGACTCAGGCGCGGGCGCGTAATCCCAGGTCACCGGCATCCTCCTGGCCGCTAGTCCAGCGTGAAGTAGTCGGGCCCGGCGTACTGGCCGGTGAGCTGCTTGCTGCGCTGCATGAGCAGGTCGTTGAGCAGGCTGGAGGCGCCGATGCGGAACAGCGCCGGAGTGAGCCACTCGGGGCCCGCCGTCTCCCGCACGAGCACCAGGTAGCGGACCGCGTCCTTGGCCGTGCGGATCCCCCCGGCCACCTTCACCCCGACCTGGCGGCCGGTCGCGCGGGCGTAGTCGCGCACCGCGCCCAGCATGACCAGGGCGACCGGCGGCGTCGACGCGGGGCTGACCTTGCCGGTCGAGGTCTTGATGAAGTCGGCTCCGGCCAGCATCGCCAGCCAGGACGCGCGGGCGACATTGTCCAGGGTGGCGAGCTCGCCGGTCTCCAGGATCACCTTCAGGTGAGCCGCCCCGCAGGCCTCGCGTACCGCCCGGATCTCCTCGTACACCTGCCCGTAGCGCCCGGCCAGGAACGCGCCGCGGTCGATGACCATGTCGACCTCGTCCGCGCCGCTGCTCACGGCGTCATTGACGTCGGCGAGCTTGACCGCCAGCGACGCGCGGCCTGAGGGGAACGCCGTGGCAACGGACGCGATGGCGACTCTGCCGGCGGACGGCTGGCCGGCGGACGGCGTGCCGCGGGCCAGCTGGGCACGGGCGACGGCGACCAGGTCCGGATAGACGCACACGGCGGCGACCGACGGGACCGCGGGATCAGCCGGATCAGGCCGCAGGGCCTTCGCGCACATCGCGCGGATCTTGCCCGGGGTGTCCGCGCCCTCCAGCGTGGTCAGATCGATCATCCGGATGGACATGTCGAGCGCCCAGAGCTTGGCGTCCCGCTTGACCGACCTGGTGGCCAGGCTGGCGGCCCGTGCCTCCGCGCCGACCTGGTCCACGCCCGGCAGCCCGTGCAGCACCTGCCGGAGCGCGGCGTCAGAGGTCGCGATGCCGGCCGCCGCGGTCCCAGGACTCACGTCGCTTGAGGGCGCAACGCCAGGACTCACGTCGCTTGAGGTGGCAGCGCCGGAGGCCGCGGCACCGGATGGCCACATACGGCCCGGGACTACCCGCGGCGCCTGCTCGATGCCCACGCCCCGACGCTACCTCGACGCCCTGAGCGCGGCGTCACTCGCCAGCACGGCGTCACTCGCGGCCTTCGCCAGCGCGAAGCCCGGCTTGATCACCGTGTTGATGATCTTCAGTCGCTGGTCGAACGGGGCGAACGCGCTCTTCATCGCGTTGATGGTCAGCCATTCCACATCGGACCAGCCGTAGCCGAACGCGTCGGAAAGCGCGGCGAACTCCGACGCCAGGGTCACCCCGCTCATCAGCCGGTTGTCGGTATTCACCGTCACCCGGAACGACAGCTGGCGCAGCAGCCCGATCGGATGCCCGGAGATCGAGGGGGCGGCTCCGGTCTGCACGTTGGACGTCGGGCACATCTCCAGCGGAATCCGCCGGTCCCGGACGTAGCTGGCCAGCCTGCCGAGCGAGATGACGCCGTCCGGGAGGACCTCGATGTCGTCAACGATGCGCACGCCGTGGCCGAGCCGCTCGGCGCCGCACCACTGCAGCGCCTCCCAGATGGACGGCAGCCCGAACCCCTCGCCCGCGTGGATGGTGATGTGGAAGTTCTCCCGCGCCACGTACTGGAACGCATCCAGGTGCCGGCTCGGCGGACTGCCCGCCTCGGCCCCGGCGATGTCGAAGCCGACCACGCCCTCGTCACGGTGCCGCACCGCGAGCTCGGCGATCTCCAGCGAGCGAGCGGCCGTGCGCATGGCCGTGAGCAGCGCGCAGACGGTGATGCCGCGCCCGGCGCTGCCCCGCCGGAAGCCCTCGAGCACAGCCTCGACGACCTGGTCGAGGCTGAGCCCGCGGCTGACATGCAGCTCGGGAGCGAACCTCTCCTCGGCGTAGACGACGCCGTCGGCGGCGAGATCTTCCGCGCACTCGGCCGCCACCCTGATCAGCGCGTCCCTGGTCTGCATCACGCCGACCGTGTGCTGGAACGCCTCGAGGTAGAGCTCCAGGCGGCCGCGCCGTGCGGCGCCGGCCATCCAGCGGGCCACCTCGCCGACATCCTCGGACGGCAGCCCGCCGTATCCGGTCTGGCCGGCCAGCTCCACGATGGTCTCCGGCCGCAGGCCGCCATCGAGGTGATCGTGCAGGAGCACCTTGGGAACCGCGCGGAGCTGCTCGAACGTCAGGGACACGCTCCACATTATGACGCGCCCGGCCCGGGTTCACCCGCGCGAGCGGGCCGGGTCACCGCGAACGGGCCCGGCCCGCCCACCGCGCGCCGCGCGCCGCGGGCGGCCGGGCCCGTTCTCCGAACGGCCGGACCTATCCTGCTCGACCGTGCCTTCAGCCGCCATGCGCGGAGGCGTGAACCTGAGCCGCTGAGCTGCTGCGGCTGAGCCCGAAAGCGCCGTAGGCCAGCACGACCGCAAGCACGAGGTCGCCGTAGAAGCCCCAGCCGAAGTTCCCGATGTGGAAAAGGATCTTGATCACGAGCAGTGCCAGCACGGCGACCGCGCCGTACATCTCGGCCGCGGTCCAGGAAACCGGGAGCTTGGGGAGCTGGGCGGAGGTGAACCTCCTGATGCCGAATTCGGCGAGCAGCGCGATGAGCACGATCAGCGCCAGGATGCTGAAGAACGAGCCCGGGCCGTTGAGCACGTTGGTGCTGTAGCTGTAGCCGCCGAAGGTCTGGCCGCCGACGGTGTAGCTGGGGCTGCCGACGTGGTACCACGGGAAGGCGAACATCCCGATGAGCAGGACGATCCCGGCCACGGCGGTGATTTTCTCGGACCGGCTGAATTGCTGGAGCGCGTTCATGGCGAGCCTTTCTGGCTGGCTGGGTTGTGATGACCCGATCGTCGGCATGGCCAGTTGCAGCAGCGTTGCAACCGCGTTACACCGCCGGCCTAGCTGCCGATGCGCTCCAGGATGAGAGAGGCTGGCTCCGGCGGGCGGGGGCCGATCTCGATCGCGCCCGCCAGCGCCTCGGTGGCGCCGGCGAAGCGGGCCTCGTCGTCCCCGCGCAGCTCCAGCAGCGGCTGGCCGCGCCGCACCCGGTCGCCGGGCTTGGCATGGCAGATCACCCCTGCGGCCGCGCTCACCGGATCCTCCTTCCTGGCCCGGCCGGCCCCGAGCCGCCAGGCCGCCATGCCCACCGCGTGGGCATCCAGCCGGCGCAGCCAGCCGGTCTCCGCCGCGGTCAGCGCAACGGCGTGCGCCGCCCGCGGCAGCGGCGCGTCCGGGTCACCGCCCTGCGCCCTGATCATCGCTCGGTAGCGCTCAAGCGCCCGGCCATCGGCCAGCGCCGCGGCCGGGCCAGCGGAACCTGGCGCTGGCTCAGCGGAGCCCGGCGGCAGTCCGGCCAGCGCGAGCATCTCGGCCGCGAGCGCCAGGGTCACCTCGGCCAGGTCCGGCGGGCCGCTGCCGGACAGCATCGCCACGGCCTCCTCGACCTCGACGGCGTTGCCGACGGCCCGCCCGAGCGGCGTGTCCATCCGGGTGAGCAGTGCGGTGGTCCGGACGCCGTGCTCCTCCCCGAGCGTGACCATCGTCTGGGCCAGCAGCCTGGCCTCGATGATGTCGCGCATGAACGCGCCAGTGCCGACCTTGACGTCGAGCACGAGGGCGGCGGTCCCCTCCGCGATCTTCTTGGACATGATCGAGCTGGCGATGAGCGGGATCGACTCCACGGTGCCCGTCACGTCGCGCAGCGCGTACAGCATGCGGTCGGCGGGCGCCAGGCCGCGACCCGCGGCGCAGATCACGCAGCCCGCGGCGCGCAGCACCGACATCATCTCTGCCGTCCCGAGCTCGGCCCGCCAGCCGGGGATCGATTCCAGCTTGTCCAGGGTGCCGCCGGTGTGGCCGAGGCCGCGGCCGGACAGCTGTGGCACGGCGGCGCCGCAGCTGGCCACCAGCGGCGCGAGGATCAGCGAGACCTTGTCGCCCACGCCGCCGGTGGAGTGCTTGTCGACGGTGGGCGCGGGCACCGCGCTGAGGTCGAGCCGTTCCCCGGAGTCGATCATGGCGGCTGTCCAGGCACGCAGCTCCGCCGGATCGAGGCCGCGGAAGTAGATGGCCATGAGCAGCGCCGACATCTGCTCGTCGGCGATGACGCCGCCGCTGGCATAGGCGCCGATCAGCCAGCTGATCTCCTCATCGGCGAGCCGCCGGCCATCCCGCTTGGCCCGGATCAGCTCGACGACGTCAGGCATCGGCGACCCGCCGGCCAGCCAGGTCCGTGCCGCTGAACGAGGCGGGCAGCAGCAGACCCAGCTCGGTAGGCCCGGCGGCTGTCTCCACCAGCAGCCTGTCGCCGCCCGCCTCGAGCAGCAGCTGGCGGCAGCGTCCGCACGGCAGCAGCGGCTCGCCGTCCCCGGCCACCACGCTCACCGCGACGAGCGTCCCGCCGCCGGACGCGTGCAGCGCGGACACCAGTCCGCACTCGGCGCAGAGGGTCAGGCCGTAGGAGGCGTTCTCCACGTTGCAGCCGGTTATGAGCCGGCCGTCCGAGGCCAGGCCAGCCGCTCCCACCTGCAACTTCGAGTAGGGCGCGTAGGCGCGCCGCGCCGCTGAGGCCGCCGCCAAGCGCAGCGCTGTCCAGTCGATCGCCATCCGGGCCTCCAGGAGCGTGCGAAACGGGCCGCCGGATGCCCGGTCCCGCATCTTCCCGCCATCCGGTCGGGGACTAACGATCTTAAGGGTCTCGATTCGGCAACAGCCCTGTAAGCACTCGACCTTTGCGCTTCACGGACAGCAGCATCAGGGCTAGCCTTCGGAAATCCCGGGGGTTTTCGGGACTTCCTTGCCCTGGCCGGCTGGGGCCCGCTAGATAGCCGGCGGTCCTTTCCGGGCAGCCCGCTGGCTGCCCCCCGGCACAGGAGGTAACCGTGAGAGGCAAACTCGGGAGCGTCGCCGTACTGAGCGCCGTTGCCCTGCTCGCCGCGGCATGCGGCTCAAGTTCGCCCAGCTCCAGCCCGTCCAGCAGCACATCGAGCTCGGCCTCGACCGCCGCCGCCTTCAAGGGATGCATGGTCACCGACACCGGCGGCATCAACGACAAGTCGTTCAACCAGTCGTCCTGGGAGGGCATGCAGGCCGCCGCGGCGACCGACCCGAGCAAGATCAAGGTCACCTACCTGGCGTCGACCACGTCGGCGGACTACGCGACCAATATCAGCACCTTCCTCCAGCAGAAGTGCGGCATCATCGTCACGGTCGGCTTCCTGATGGCGGACGCGACCGAGGCGGCCGCCAAGGCCAACCCGAGCCAGAAGTTCGCGATCGTGGACTGCTCGTACGCCTCCGACTGCCTGACCGGAGCCAAGGAGACCAACATCGACCAGCTCGTGTTCAACACGGTGCAGGACGGTTTCCTCGGCGGCTACCTCGCGGCCGGGTACAGCAAGACCCACGTCGTGGCGACCTACGGCGGCGAGAACTTCGGCACCGTCACCATCTACATGGACGGGTTCTATGACGGCGTCCAGTACTACAACTCCCAGCACCACACCAGCGTGAAGGTGCTCGGCTGGAACGAGAGTAAGCAGAAGGGCAGCTTCATCGGCAACTTCACCGACGAGTCGGCCGGCCAGTCGCTCACCAACACCTTCATCAGCGACGGCGCCGACGTCATCTTCCCGGTCGCGGGCGGAGTCGGGCTCGGTACCGCCAAGGCGGTCCAGACCGCCGACAGCTCCGGCAAGCACATCACGATGGAGTGGGTGGACACCGACGGCTGCGTCAGCGCCGCGACGTACTGCCCGTACATGATCACCAGCGTGACCAAGGGCATCACCGAGGCGGTCAAGACCGCAGTGCTGGCCGCGGCCGACAACACCTTCAAGGGCGGCACCTACATCGGCACCCTGGCCAACGGCGGCGCGGTGCTGTCCCCGTACCACGACTTCGCCAGCAAGATCCCGGCCGCGCTGCAGTCCGAGCTCGTCACGATCAAGTCGGAGATCGAGAGCGGGAAGATCGTGCCGAAGACCAAGTCCCCGGTATAACCCGCCCAGCCGAGACGAAGTCCATCTGAGCGGTTCGGCAGTCTCGTCGCCAACGATCACATCGACCTGGTGGTCGCACCCGGTGAGATCCGGGCGCTGCTCGGCGAGAACGGGGCCGGCAAGACCACCCTGATGAACGTCCTCTACGGGCTGATCCAGCCCGACGAGGGCGAGATCCTGATCGACGATCACCCGGTGAGCATCCGCTCGCCCAAAGATGCGATCAGCGCCGGCATCGGCATGGTGCACCAGCACTTCATGCTGGTGCCCGTCTTCACCGTCACGGAGAATGTCACTCTCGGCGTGGAGCGGACCCGCGGCCCCGGCCTGCTGGACCGCCGGCGCGCGCGCCGGGACGTGGCCGAGCTGTCCGAGCGGTTTGGATTGCAGGTCGACCCGGACGCCTACATCGAGGACCTGCCGGTCGGCGTCCAGCAGCGGGTGGAGATCATCAAGGCGCTGCTGCGGGATGCCAGCGTCCTGGTCCTGGACGAGCCGACCGCGGTACTCACCCCCGGCGAGAGCGAGGACCTGTTCCGGGTCATGCGCGAGCTGCGGGCCGGCGGCCGGTCCATCATCTTCATCTCGCACAAGCTCAAGGAAGTCCAGGCGATCGCGGACACCATCACGATCATCCGGCGCGGTGCCGTGGTCGGCGAGCGGCCGCCGAGCACGACCGGAGCCGAGCTTGCCGCGCTGATGGTCGGCCGCGCCGTCCAGCTGCGGGTGAGCAAGCAGACCGCGACGCCGGCCGGAGTCCGGCTCAGCGTGGCCAATCTCACGGTTCCCGGTGAGCACGGCGAGGCGGCCGTGCGCGACGTCTCGTTCGACGTCCGGGGCGGCGAGATTCTCGGCATAGCCGGGGTCCAGGGCAACGGTCAGACGGAGCTGTGCGAGGCGCTGATGGGGCTGCGGCCGTCGGCCGGCTCGGTGCTGCTGGACGGCACCGACCTCGGCTCGGCCAGCACCCGGGACCGGCTGCGGGCGGGCGTCGGCTACATCCCGGAGGACCGGCAGGAAGACGGCCTGGTCGGCGCCTTCTCGGTCGCCGACAATCTGGTGCTCGACGTCTACGACCAGCCGCC